>ERZ791626.674-NODE-674-length-35277-cov-4.039691_pt1 | contig 35277 bp, 61 predicted proteins | sample MGYA00510266_ERZ791626 | MGnify/ENA primary metagenome ERZ791626 (study PRJEB30046, sample SAMN00715208) | human gut metagenome | study: EMG produced TPA metagenomics assembly of the A metagenome-wide association study of gut microbiota in type 2...
GCACTGCATACCTTTCTGTCCCGTTTCGGCAGTACCGCGTAGCGGTTCATCCTATCTGCATATAAAACAAAACAGCACATCCTTCCGGATGTGCTGTAGCCTGGTGGGCGATAACGGGCTTTAGGCAGTGAACCGCATTTGAAGAAGCTCTGCGACGCGCAAATGCGTGTGAATCGCCTATGCCGAAACCCGGTTATATTGTACACCAAACTGCACTGCATACCTTTCTGTCCCGTTTCGGCAGTACCGCGTAGCGGTTCATTCTGTCCGCGTATAAAACAAAACAGCACATCCTTCCGGATGTGCTGTAGCCTGGTGGACAGAGAAACCGCCGATACGAACAATATTATCATATGTCCGGACTATTTTTCTGTCATTGTTAAAAAGGCCGCGTAGTTGTTGCAAGCCTTTTAAGGTTTTGGTTCCGGACCGTAAAGCCGTTCCATGCCAGCGCGGGTTACGAGCCATGTTCCCGCTGATTTTCTGGCTTCCTTATCTGTAAATCTGGGCGGCGCTTTTTTATACCCTGTGCACGCCTGCCTAACAGTAATCGGAGCTAACCCCCATCGTTCTGCCGCTTCTTTTGCGGTCATGATATCCTCTAATGCAGTCATGCTATATCACCTCTTTTTTAATGCTACGCAGACCAATGCAACTGTGATAACTACGGAAGCCGCTATCGACAAATCGTCTTGCGAAAAATAGACACGAACCCAACTTAAGACTGCCAAAATCGTAATCAGGAATTGTAGAATTTTTTTATCCATTGTGGTATGATGGGTATTTTTCACTGATTTTTACCTAGTTTTTCGAGCATTAAGAAGCCCCATTTTATCAGGATATTTCAGGCATTGAGTCCCTTTACTCATTATCATTTACTTTTGGGTTTAAGTCTTTTGTTCTCGTTCTGTTCTCCGGCCGCATCAATAATTAAACAAAAATTCTCTATATTACATATTATAGAGTCTTTTATATATTCTTTTTGATTTCATCGGCCATCTTTTGCCGTGGGCCAAAGTACTTGATTTCAGCTACACGCCTGGCCTTCGCTGCTTCCGCCAGCGTAGTAAAAGATCCTAAAAATATTCGTTTCCTATTAACCGTAATTTCTGCCCGGTATCGGCCTTTTTGGATATAGACCCCGGTTATACCACTTTTGGGTAGTTTCTTGGCTTTTCTGCCGAAGCCTGCGTACCTCGGTGCCAGGCCTTGCTTCTGGAGTGGCCGCATAATTTTGTTACCTTTGGCCATTACGTCCTGGATATTTTTCGCGGCACAATTTTTGCATTCAAGAGCCTTTCCGTGCATCAGATTATACGCGGATATGAATCTCTCAGAGCCACAGTCACAGCGGCATAAAAACTTTGTACGCCGCTGTTCTATTAGCGTCCAGTGTCCGATTCGGTCTCCGACTTTTATCGGATATACCGGAGGCTCTTTATACGACTTACAGCCGCAGGACCTAGACTTTCCGGTCCGCAGTGTCGAGTTGACTACCCAGCGCTCTGTGCCGCAGTCACACCGACATAAAGAGCGCTTCGGATGCTGTCCGTCGTCAAGTGCGATAACGGTCCAGTAGCCAAATTTAGTCCCAATTGTTATGTCGCTCTTTCTCATAAGCCCAGGCTTTCCACAAGTGCCAGTCGCTGGCCGGCTGTCAGTGCTTCGATTTTTCCCGACAGCCGCTTCCGATCCTCATCGGACCCGGTAGCTGCATCAAGTACGTCGAGATGTAGTCCGCGAATTTTGCGCCGGTCAATTACAGCACCTGATAGTACTTCACCCATAATCGCCAGTTCTGTATCTGTCAATTCCGGGGGAGTGTCTAAATCAATCATAATCTGATACCGTTCTACGATTTCACCAAGACGCCGGGAAAAACCGCTGGTGCGCCGGCTGTCACCTTTAGTTTCTTCTGCAAGCCGTTCGAGCGGTTCTGACATGTAGATGGTTCTTTTCATAACTTCAACCTCCTGCTCCTGTTAAAAAGGCGGCCATTTTTGACCGCCTAACTAATTTTTTACCACTCTCTTATTTCGTCTTTGTATTCTTCCACCCAGGTTCCTGCAAATATTTCACCCAAGTTGCCGAAGTCTATTTCGTCCCAGTACGTATCATGGGCTGAACAATAATTGTTTATTATTTCTGTGACGTCTTCGGCGATGTCTTCAAAGAGAACATCGTCGTCTTCGCCTGTTTCTTCTATTTCCTGAAGAGCCGCTAAACGGTGGCTCCCGGTTACAAGGCCCAAATTCGTGTACAGGATTGGTGCTCCCTGCCACCCATTCGCCAAGATAGATTCTTTGATTTTTTCTACCTTGTCAGGATTTACCCCATTGACCATCGGTAATGAGCTGATTTCAAAGTACGTAGCCATAATTTTTCCTCCTTGGCGACTTCCTCTAACGAGGTGCGCTCTTAAGATTTATTTTGGAAGGGCCGTTTTCCCTTTCCTTGATTATATTATAGCATATATACGTATATTGTCAATATATTTATACGTATAAAATAAAAAGGTCAATAAAAAAATAGCCCCCGGACACGCACTCGTGACCAAGGGCTTATTACATAATGCGATATTATTTTGTCAAGTAACCGACAGCCAGGGCTCCGGCTACGATGGCCCAGGTATCCCGCTGTCTCTTTGCGGTTGCTGTTTTATGTGCTTCTTTATTGATTTGCTCGCTCAACGTCGCTAAAGACTCGCTCTGCTGCGTCAATCGCGTCTGTGTCTGATCGATTGAGTTCTGAGAGTTCTGTATTTGTGCCTGTGAGATCGTCAGCTGCTCTTTGAGCGTTTTGATTTGCTGATTTTGCTGACTGATTAGCTTCTCGCGCTCGATCGAGTTCCGCTTGAGCGTCTCGATTGAGGTCTTGAGTGTTTCGTACTGTTGTAATGACATCGTTACTGTTGGTTCGTTCGATGGCATCGTAGTGTCGGCACAGTAGCCAGCCGCCGGCACCAGCCACAGTAATGAGCAAAACAGCAATGATAATAAGGATCTTTTTATTTCCAGCAATCTTATCGACCTCCTCTTTTATTTGCAGCAGATAAGACAAAGAGATCACCCCCTAAACGAATAAGGAATCGTCATACATATAGTCACCGTCAACCTGCCGGCCGCCGATTAATAATTGATCCGTATCCTGCCAGACGTATCCGCGTAAATCATCGGCATGTCCCCATTGTGCATTCCATACCGGACAGCTTAATCCATACCAGTTGATTGGCTGCCCGTCACCTACGAAACCATCATTACTAGAAACTGATCTATTCAGCCAGCTATACGACGCGTATACCCCTGCATTCAATCCTATATTATCGAGCCATGCGATACATTGGGCCGTAGCCGTTGCGCCGGTAAAGTCATAGCCGTTACGGTACTTCCAATCATCTGCATCTTCCAGGTCAAAAAATACAGGAAGCTCCAGCAATACCCCTGCGTCAGCAATGATGGCCGCACATTTCCGTGCATGCTCTGCTGTAACATCCGGTGTTAAGCTGTAGTCATAGTGATAGGCGCCAACTTTCAAACCGTAATTATGCGCCATTTTGACGTTGTGGCGGAACTGCGTATCTTCATGGCCATTTCCCCACGAACAGCGTGCATAGACAAATTTCATATCCATGTCGACCGCTTGTTGCCAAAAATCATTATCTAAATATCCTTGAGCCTCTGATACATCGAATCCTCGAATCATATCATTTCTCCTTTTCTTTCTGCGTGTTATTTACCGTTGTGAGTGTATTTTGTGACTGTGCTGGCATTGCGTAGCGTGCCGAATTAAAACGGCTGTCATATCCGTATTTAGTCCACGCAGCCTTTGCCAATCCAACAATAGTAGCTATCCCGCCGCCGACTGCTGTAACGCCAGACCAACAGCTCATCAACTCGAAATGGGTCCCTCGTAACGCATTTGACCAGTAGCCAAACAACCAGCTAAACAATACCATGAACAAAAAGATCATCATCACGATGCTCATGAGTATGATTAACTGCAGCCAGTGTTTCTGCCCCCACTGGCCCAAGGCAATTATTTTTTTCTTCATTGACATCACCCTTTATACGTTATCTTCCCATCATACGTGACGGTTGCCGCGGCCAGTGTGTCTTTGATAGCCTGATCGACATATGCCTTAACCCCATCACTTGTTACCGGGTTTGTGCTGCCGGATGTTGGTGTGCTGTCAAAAGTCAAGGCATCTTGCTTAGTTGCAATCAGCTTTTTGATTTTACCGACGGCATATTTCAGCCCGGCCGCGTCTAAAAATTTAGTCGCCATATGATCACCGCCTATGCAAAGCAGGTATCAATCTCTGTTTCACTTAGCGCACTATACGTGACGACGCTGGATGATTTAGCCGGCGTATAGCCAAGCGCAGATGTGACGTTTGCCGATGTCAGCGAAATGGTCCCGGACGATGCGGTGATGTTGCTGCCAACTTTCACCCCCCCTAAAACGCTTGAGGTGGCATTTGGCAGCGTGTAGTTACTGAGTCCGGCCAGCTTCGTCTTTTCAGCTGTCGTGTAGTCGTTCGTACTCAGCCCTTTGCCGCTGACGATTTTTACATATGTCGTGGAAATCGTATTGCCATCGCCATCACGGACGGCCTTATCCGCCGTGCTTACCGCATCATTGATGAGGACGTAAGCCGTACCTGAATATCGGTATACGTCATTATCAGTGCTGCCGATATCTACGTACATCGTATTAGTCGAGCCGGTGATTTCCGTCGTATGAGCCGCTTCCTTGTAAAATTTCCCGCCGCTGTAGTAGCCTTCAATCACTTCGCCGATATCGCCTGGAATATATTGAGCCGGTATTTTGCTGTCTGATCCGAGCGGGGCAACTCCATTGGCCGCGCCGATGAGCGACGATGCAATGCGTGCTGTGCTGTCGACCGCATTGATGGTGATGTTCGCCGAGCCGTCAAAGCTAACCCCGTTGATAGTCCTTGCAGTGGCCAGTTTGGTGGCTGTATCGGCGGCGCCGGCTGTCGATGCTTTTGCACTGATGCCCAGATATGTCTTTGCCGCGTCCGTCTTGCTCAAATAAACGCTTGTCGCATCGGTCTTACTGAGTTTTGTATCATCAGTAATCGTGATATTCGTTTTGTTCAGTGCGACGCCGTTAATCGTAACTCCTTGTGGAACAAATTTCCCATCGTTTACGGCATCCTGTTTTGTTTTGAAGTATTTCAGCCCATCAAGGTCTAAGAATTTTGTTGCCATAGTACCTCCTAGAAAATATCATCGATATCCATTTGTAGTATTGTACTTGCTGTCGTGCCCTGTCCTGGTGGTCCTTGTGGGCCTGTGTCCCCTTTATCCCCTTTATCTCCCTTGTCCCCTTTAGGCCCCTTGATATTTACCGGATCCGGATTGTTTCTGTTTCCATCATTAGTCCACGACAGAACACCATCATCGGTTATGTGCGGCGTATATACAGTTCCCTTGGTTCCTACAACTCCCATTCCTACCGTCAGCGTATTCCCAGTACTCATGCTAGCAAATAACGCGGGAGATTGTGTTGTAATTACGGCCTGTAGTTTATCCAACGTCACCGCCTCCTACGTCGTGACATCCGGCAATAGATGAAATTTTCCTGGGCCAATGGTTTGATGAGTGCCATCCGCTAACGTAAGCTCAACGTCCCATACGTAATCACCGTAAGTGAGTCCTTGCGTCATTTCGTGCGTCAGATCTATCACGGCTCTGTCCATCTTGCACTGCAGTATATAATCTGTGTCGTCATAATTCCGTTTAACCGAGAAGACGTCGCTATAGCCTGTGACAGCCGTTCCGTCTGCCTGTGTCGGCTGTATCGTAAAGCTGTCATCGTCACCTCGGATATAATAGATATCCATGCCTCTGATTTTCAGCATATCACTTCACCCTTTCTGTCAGGTCATCCAACCGGTGATGTGCAGACTTCGCCGATTCTTCCACTTTTGCCAGGCGTTCTGCCATGTTCTGCCTCTTTTCCTCGACTCCACGGATATACGCCTGAGTGCTCTCGATGAGTTCCCGAAGCTCCTGGATAGATGCAGACAACGGCTTGATGACGGCATAATTAAAGATGACACCACACAAACCCAGGATACCTACTATGACGCCGGCCATCTGTACAAGCGATTCCATTACGTACCCCCGTTCTGGTTTGCATCCATAGAATTATCCATAGTAGTCGCTGTATCTTCATCTGCCTTATACGCAATGCAGTCTTTATTTGTACAGCTTCCATCCGTTTTTAATTCGCTACCGCAGTACTGGCAGTACTTCTTTTTCTTCCAAAAACTCATTCTACCGTCACTCCTTCCACTGCTTCTTTATAGGCCGCCGTCATGTCTTTATAGTCCTGCTGGATGCTGGCTACGGCATCCGTATTGCCTGCAAGTTGTGCCGCCTGCAAAGCTGTCAGCATTTCCGACTTGTTCGCTTCATATTCATAAGCTAGGGCCGCTTTTTCTGCTGTAGCCTTTTCTTCTGCCGTTGGTTCCGGAGCTACGTAAGGCACAAACGTCCCGTCTGCCTGCCGGCAATATTCCTGCCTGTCCTCATTATTGCCAAGCAGGTTATTGTAGTCTTTTGAGCTGACAAAAACGTATCCTTGTTTCAGTAATTCATCGACATCGACAGAGCCATTGGTAATGCTGCCATCATCGTTGACATAATAATGAACGTTGGCAGCATACGTCGCACCGCGCCGCCCATCGTCGCCGAATTTAATTAAATAATCTTTCATGTGGTATCCTCCTGTTATCAATAATTTATGAGGTGGTCATATGAGAAAACCTAATGGGTATGGGTCAATTAAACGTCTCTCTGGTACTCGGAGGCGGCCGTTTGTTTTTGTAGTGTCGGAGCATGGCCGGCAGAAGCCAGTTGAATACTTTGCAACACAGGTCGAAGCTGAAATATTTGCGGCTGATTATAATAAGATCCATACGAATCGCTCCCTTTCTGGTCACAAAATTACACTGGCTGAACTGTATCATCGCTGGCTCCCACGCCATATCGAAGATACCCAGCCGTCACAATCTACGTTGAACAGCTACCACAATGCCTATCAACATTTGGCAACGCTCCACGGGATGCCTGTCGAGGACCTGCACTATGCAGATTATCAGCAGATCATTGACGGCATGCGCCGTCACGGGCTGTCGTATAGCAGCGTTAAAAAAGTGCGTTCGCTTATATCCCTTTTGCTCAAATACGCTGACAAGATAGAGCTGGCTACGACAAACTACGCGCCATTGTTATCAATCGGACGTAATCGACCGGTCCGGCCGCATCACACTTTCAGCAGGCAGAAAATCAACCGGCTATGGGCATCCGTGGATTGTCCAGGCGTCGATACTGTCCTTATCCTGCTCTACACTGGTATGCGTGTCGGCGAAATGCTACAGTTACAAAAATCTGACGTTCATCTGCGTCAACGTTATATCCGCATCACCCGAAGCAAAACGGCCGCCGGCATCCGTATCATCCCCATACATCATCGCATCGCGCCGCTCATCGAGTCCCGAATGGAAAGCCCAAGTGATGCGCTTATCTGCGATGAGACGGGATGGCCATACAACTATGGTCGGTACTGCACGGTATGGCGGACCGTCATGCACCGCATCCGTGCTGATGGGCACACAACCCATGACTGCCGACATACGGTCGCAACGCTTTTAGACAATTCCGGCGCAAACGAAACGGCAAAACGCCGTATCCTCGGCCATGCCGGCGGAGACGTAACTGAGCGCGTCTATACGCATAAAGGACTGCGTCAGCTCCGTAAATGCATCGAATTACTGAAATGATTTGTTACTAATGCGATACTATACGAGCCGCCAGCAGATGCATAAAATACAACAGCTGTGCGGCTCGATGCTTGTTACTATTGATACTTTAAAAATCAACTAAATCCGCATCTATGAATAGTTTCGTTTGATGCGGGTTGCCAATGATGCGGTTGATTCTGCATTTCTCATTTATCTAAAATATATTGATAATTACGGATTTACCATTCGCTTCAAGCTTTCATTCGCATTCTTTATACAGTGGGGAATAATTAAAATTAATACCAATAACGAACAAGGACCACATTACAAATCGGCCTCACTTCCAATCGCGGTTACAAAATTTTTACAGGGAACTGCTGCTTACGACTATCCGTTTATTGACAACACGGCTTCAACTGTCTCCGGATATTCAATATGTGCTTTAAGCGCTGATACTACAACTGTAACTATTGGCGCTCAACTCTTGCCAGGATATTATGGTGATCCTGTTAATATACGCTGGATTGCGTTTTTTAAGGGATAAACAGTGGGGAACTGCTGATATCGGAAGCAGTCCTGTAAGTGTACCGTTAAACATAGCTTACACGACTACGTATAACGGAGTATGTGTAGATAACGGTAATTACCCGACCCAAAATGCTATTTGGTCATTTACCAAAAAATCACTGACAGCATTTACCGTAAGTGCATATTGGCCGATAGATAAAAAATTTTTAAGTGGCATTGTCCATTGGCTAACAATAGGAAAATAATATTTTTTACACATTAATATCCTATAGCTATCCAATCCATGGCATTGGAATAATTTGATTTAATGTAAAATGCAGATGTAGTTTTTCCGCCAGTATTATGGAATTCCTTTGTTAACGTGCTTCCGATTGTATTGTCGTTCCAGGTGGAGGTACTTACGACTCTGTATGCGTTATTGCTAAAGCTGATTGGCAGTGTGACTTTAGTATCTGTAGTATTTACATTAATGTTTCCCCACTGTATAATTAGCCCGTTTGCCCATTTTGCATATCCATTTGCGCCCAGATTTGACGCCACGATACCGCCGCAATTTTGTGCATTGGCCCCGATGGTGCTTCGCACTGCACTGGCGTTGGTATCATCCAGTATGGTCCTTGCGAACGATGATAATGTTGTTAAACCTGCTGACGATGCACCTGTAAAATATGGCAGCTTATCAGCCGCTGGGTCCGTATTAATCAACGCTTTTAATGCATCGGAAAAATTCCGTACCCAGTTTGCGGTGGGAATTTCGTCCCGGTATGCGCTGGTAGGCGGCGTAACACCTTGTATATTCGTCAGATTACCGCTAGTGTCGGTGTTAAACATGAGTCCTCCAGTTGGCGTGTTGTTGCTGTTAACATTTGTTATTGCCAATGTATGTGAGCCATCGGTTTTATGATTCAATCGCACGAATCCGTACCGATTACCATCTAAACCGGTAAACACAAAAATATCTTTTTGAGATTCCACACTTGGTTTTGTCGCCGCCTTGACATTTATGTTTTGCATAGTCAATGTCCCGGTCATCGTATCGCCAGCTAGTTTTACGTATTTTTCTGACGCTGAGCCCGTCCCGCCATTTGCGACAGGCAACACCCCGGTAACGCCTAGTGTGATGTTTGCAGTCCCGTCGAAAGATGCAGCTGAAGTTGATGCTAAGTTTGTCTGAATCGTTCGTGCAGTGGCTAATTTCGTGGCACTGCCGGCATTACCTTTGATGCCATTTTCATGGGCCGATTCATCTTTTTCGTGATTTGTTGCAGATTCTTTCAGCCGCTCATCGTTTGAAAAAAGCTGGCTCGCCATATCATTTTCAAGCTTTGCGTGTACCGGGTCGCTTGTGATACGCTGCGGGAAGCCGTCTGTGTTGAATGCCAGGGAATTATCGATACCCTCAGTCGGCCGATTCTGGTTGTTGATTGTTTCCGGGAAATCTGTTTTCCATTTATCCAGGTAATTCGCCATTTTATTTACCACTCCATTCCGTCATACTGGTTCCGTATGTATACGTACCATCAAAATTAATTTTTCCATTCCAGGACCATCCCAGATAGACATAGCATCCTAAATGGGCCGGCTTGTATGTCTCTATCTTCCGGCGCATTTCTTTCAATGCTTCTGCGTCTGACTCCGTGGTGAATATGATGAAGTAGTAGTCATCATTATGCTCTTCGACGTATCCAGTGCCATAAGCCTGCACAATATTCCGTACGTTTTCCAACGTCGTCGTGTTCGCTCCACGTAAGGATATCAGTATCCTGTTCCGTCGTTTCTCATTGGTGTCTGTATTGTCATGAGGCAATGCCAGGAACTGCTCCCAGTTATCCAGTCCCCACGTTGCTGTCGATACAAAGAATTGATTGAATAAGTCAAGCATCGCCTGCCGAACGTCATCATGTGCTGCTGATTCAGCTTTTAGCTTAGCCGCAAACTCTGGATCTTTAGTCAAAAACGACGGCAGATATTTGCTTAAATCTACTTCTTTATCTCTGATAAAATCATTCATCTGCTGTCACACTCAATTCTTTTAGTCGTGGCAGCTGTTCATCCGTCAGTGTGATGTTTGAACTGCTTCCTTCCAGTAACAGGTTATTGTAGTCTGAGACTGCCCCGCTATCCAGCATTGCCTTGCCGATTTTTGCCAACGATACGATGCCTTCTTCAAACGCTTCGTCCTGCATATACTTCTTGATGGCTGTCTCCAGTGCTGTCTTGTACAGATTTTCCCATCCTTTTACGACTGTCACGGTAGCTGATACGGACAGTTCTTTGATGCTTGGTGTAACTACTGTTACCGTGGCGCCAATCGGCCGTACTGTTTCAATGTAATCCGCTACGTTTTTTATCAGCGTGTCTGATGCCTGGTTATTATCACTATCGGCAATAATAACTTTCACGGTGCCGTTGCCATTCCAGAGCGGTACGACTTTGGCCGTGCCAACTCCCCCAACAGATAACGCCCATTCCCGGTAGTGGTTCACGTTACCGGACGTTATCGGATTCCTGACATGCAGATACAACCGCTGCAAAAGGGCCGCATCAGATTCCGCATTATAACCGTCATGTGTGGCCTCTTTATTCGTTACTGAGGATATGCCGGCAATCGTAATCGGTATCTTGACAATAGTTCCGGCTGCTACATTTCCAGAAGTGCCGGCATCTATGGCTTTGACGGTAATATCACCGCTGGTATCAATCACCGTACTTTTGACAGCTTCAAACATAATTCCGGCTTCCGTCGCAAATAGTGCGCCAACGCTTACCGTTCCTGTGCCTGTTACGGTAACAGTTCCCTGAGCTTTTACGGCTTCTTTGCGCTCAATCCCAAACTCGGCCGCCCGCATGGTCAGATAATCGCCCCACGACGTTTCTGCAAATGCCGCCTCCATCATAAGGTTCATTTCGATGTAGGCCTTTTCGAATTCCACAGCGTTGGCGGCCAGGTTATCGCCGACGAAAGTGCCGGAAACGTCGGACAGTGAACCGCCATATAGGTTTTCATATGCATTCTTTAAATCCTGCAGGACCTTATCCTGCGTTTTTATTTCAAACGCCACTCATTACACCTCGATTCCTACTGTCGTTTTTCCATAAATCGTTGTAATCGTCAGATTCATGGTTATTTTCTTGTGCTCCCTCGTAATACTGGCCGCTTCTATGCGTTTGATGTACGGATTTACAAGCAAGCCCTCCTTGATATACTGGAACAACAATGATTCTGAAATGCCGTCGTTCGGCGTCTTGCCGATGAATCGTTCCAATTCCATCCCATAATCATCGAAGTATGCCCGATATCTGTACCGTTCCACCATCAATGCTTTTCGGATCCAGATTTTCATGGCGTCGTTCTGCGTCACGACTTTATGCGTTCCATCCCGGTTATAGATGAACCTGTTCCTGTCGAAGTCCCAGGCAAGCTCCTTAAATTCTGGCAGCGTGTCTTTATCTGTCAGTGCAGACGACGGAGAAAACGTGGAATTCAGTCCGGCCGTCATAAATGGATTTGTCGGCATATGTCATCACCTCTTTTTATTCCAGGTATCGAAGTTTCCCGAACACAATGAATTTCTGTCCACCACGCGGGTCCTCACTTGAATATATCGGTATCAACGCCACCCTATCGCCAGGTGCCCATGTGTCCGTCAGCGATTCGTCATTATCGATGGGATGATTGTGACTTTCATATGTCGGGTCGCCAGAACCGCCGCCACGATAGCTCGTTTCCCCTACCATGTGCCTGGTATGGCCTGGCACCCAGTAGTCATCAACGAGCAGGTCCTCTTTCGTAAGGATCATGCCATTGTACTGGATCTGTATATCCGGCGGTCCGCTGATAACGAGTCCTACGGCGGCACCATTCTGGATGCCGGTGCGCCTGGATATGCCTGACATCAGTGCCAGTATGCCTTTGTATGGGTCATTGGTATTTTTCATACGCTCATCCCTTCGATGTTTTCAGGATATACGCCGGGTATTCGCTCGGTCCCATCGATGTACTTCCTCTTTGATGGTCCCATTTCTGTGACGTGTAGGCATTATGCCAAACACCGCCTGTCCCGTCATAGGCACCGACGTGGGCCCAGTCGGAGTCATCAGCTTCACGGTATACGATTGTATCGCCTTTTTCCAGCTGACTTTCATCATACGATATGACTTCAATGCCAGATGCCTGTGCATCTTCATACAGCGTCCCAACGCCCACCGTCCCTTTGTCATATTCGTTCTTCAGGAACGGCGACCAATAGGAGCCGGCCTGCGTCAGCCTGTACACACATCCATTGTCAATGTATTCGCCTTGTGCGTCATATACGGCATTGCATCCCGCATCAACGTTGGCACTGACACCAGACATGTCAATATTGGTTCCGTCATAACTTCCATATGATTTATGATTCCCGCTGGATGTAAACACCGGCGTTGCCAGATTTTCGACTTTGATTGTCGGCGTTTCCGGCTTGTCTGGCATGTATTCCAGTGTCAGGCTCATAGTATGTACGTTGTTTTCGAACTTATGCGTATCAGCCTTGATATAAAACTTGCCTTTCAACTGTTGTTCCTGTACGGTCACGCAGAATCCTGTGATACACAGAATATTTCCCAGTCCCTCCAGGCTCGATTCTTCTTTGATACGCTTCAACTGCGCTTTAGCCGCTGCAACGTTGTCCGTATTGCCATCTTTCGGATTCTTCATCTTGTAGACGGCCTGCAGTGTTCCGTAGTGCGTCATGTCGTCCTCAATGCTGTACACATTGCAGATATTGCCGACATCATCGACGGATTTTACGCGGTTAATCATGTCTTCGATGCTCTGGCTGTGCTCAGTATGATTAATCTGTACGCCGTCAGATAGAATATCGTTCGTTGCCAGTGTTCCTTTTTGCACGACTGTGACTTTATCCAGTTTGCAGTAAACACAGAATTCGCCACCGCCACCAGTCGTTTCCGTGTTGCCGGAAGACGTCGTATCAGCATCACCCGTATCCTGTGGGATGGTCTGTGAATTCTGCCGGACTCGTTCTTTATACCATTCTGCTGATTCACCGGCGCCATTATAGGCCCGCACGCCTTCCCAAACGTCCCCGCCCTGCTCATCTATCTTCTTGCGCAGGATGTACATGCCGGCTTCGGCATTCTGCTTATAGCTTGTCCGCCATTTCGGATACAGTGAATCAACGCCATAATAAGCGGCAGTTCCTTCTGTAATCTGCATCAAGCCGCCGTTTGAATCCATGTAGATATTATTGATGTCATCGCCGCCTGTTTCTCTGGCCGCCATGCCCAGGGCAATATGCGGATCTATACCGTTTTCCCGTGCCGCATCAATGATGGACGTGCAAAACTTGTTTCCTTCATACACCCCGTGGGATCCGGTGCCGGTCGTTGTTTTCGCCGCCACCTTCTTCTTCGATTCCCCTTTAAGCATCTGGAATACTTCCGTACAGCTCTTGCCGTCAGCGATAAACGATACTTTGGCATCGATTTGCGGGATATCGTCAGCAACAGGAATGCCGATTTCTCCGCACACTTGCTTAATGACGTCTGTAACAGTGACATCCGTAAATTTCAGGAACACCTGAGATTTAGCCAGGAAGATCATGTCATCATAAGCAACATAATCGAATGTATAGTCTCCTGTATTCCGCTTTACGTAAAAAATACGGCCACTGAAAATCTGCTGGCCGTCATAGTAGGCATAAATGAAGCCGCCTAATTTCAATAGCACTGCCTGGAACATGGAATCATTGTCGGCTGTATTATAAGCTACTTTAAACGTCAGTTTCCGTGCCGCACTGTCCAGATCTCCGCTCCACTCTACATCTGGAATGTAATTCGTGATATCCAGCATGGAGACGGGCTCTTCTACTGCTTGCCCGTTCTTTTTTGCATCTTCATTTGCTTTCTTTTCTTCGTCCGTAAGTGGCGGATCAGAATAAAATAATTGCAGAGTCATCCAGTATCACCTACCACTTTGTCAGCCATTTGCCATTGCTGTAGCGTACTCCTTCTTTTGCCATATTCAGGACGGCGCCACCAGACAGCCCGCCGCTTTTGAGTATCGCCTTTGCCAGTTTTACGCGGCGGATACCCTGTTTTGCAATGCCGGCGGTACGACGGACTGCTTTGGCAGCCGTATCGATATTGTCCATCGTGGCAGGCGTCGCCACAATCGGTGTTCCAATGACGGGCGTACTCGATGCCCTGGACATCAATCCACTGGCTCCCGTCTTACTGCTGACTGAGCTGTAATCGCTGGTCTGGATGCCCGTATCGCCATTACTTGTATCTGCCTGTAACTGCGTGGCTACCGGGAATTCCCTGTATTCCCGCAGTGCCAGCGTAAAATACACATCTCCGCTGCCATCCCTTTCGCCATAGCTGAAGTTCTCGATGGAGCATTGCATGGAGACGTCCGTTCCCGATACAGATATATTGCATGGGCTCGATTCTTCCATGAATCCCTTGATAGTCCCTACATAACCATATGGGTCCTGTGACGGGTACGATACTTCCCATCCATAGGCTTCAGCCGGAAAGAACGAGGAAATTTCCAACGTCCGCAATCCGGCTTTACCCAGCATGTTCATTTCTCCCAGTGCATTGATATTCATCGTTGAATTGAGACGCTTGTTTTTAATCTCATACTTGCTCGGATTCACGGGGAATGTGACACTGTCACCTGCACAGGATAACGTAAACATGACATCGCCTTCGCTGAATCCTCCGCCTCCGAAAATGGTGGCGATACTGTCCAGGTAACTCAAGAAATCTGCCATTATACCGCCCCCACATTCTGATTGATTGCTCTGGTTTCCAGTTCAAACAGTATCTGTTCGGCCAGTTTCCGTGCTGTCAGCCTGATGTCCTGGTCATTGTTCATATTGGCCGTGCCAATATTGATCGTAATCTGATTGCCGCCGGCATTCTGACCCATGTTATATGCAGCCTTTACGGATTGATCGTGCGGCATGACGCGGGAACCCTGTGGCAGGTCCACGATTTCTCCGCCTTTTTCATTGATGACCGCGAAGCCACCCTGCCAGCTGTCCGTACCGCCTGCCAGATATGGGATATTCATGCCGAAATGATTCCCGCCTACGCCCGGCACCCATGACGGGATATCTACGCTGATACTGTTGATACCGCGGATAACTGCATTGATTGCTGATTTAATGCCATCAAGAATTCCGCTGGCAATGCTCTGGATGCCGCCGAAAATGCTGCTGAATGAAGAAACAATGCCATTCCATGCCGCATCCCATGCGCTGGCAAACGTTCCACTGACATAATCAATGATTCCGCTCACCGTCTGGATGATACTGTCAATGATGCCGGATATGCCGGTATAAGCGCGGTTGAATGTTTCTACGACGCCCTGCCAGATACCGCTTACAATCGGCCCGAACGTTTCCCAGTTGGCGATGACATACGCGGCAATGGCTCCAACAGCCGCAAATGCAATGCCTACAGGTCCCATGGCTGCCAGCGCAACACGGAATCCATTGGCGATGCCAATGATGCCGGACCGCAGAATCGGCATCGCCTTGGCTACTCCCAGTACTGCATACTGCAGTCCTTTGTTGCGTATCGTCTGCCCTGCCAGTACGCGGCCTATCTGTCCATGTATCGAGATGACCGAACCGGCGACGCCTAACACTTTCGACGTTGCAAAAGCCAGCCCTGTAAACGCCACAACAGCCTCGCCAATATGGATAACCATCTGCTTCGATTCTGGAGACATGCTGTTAAATGCATCGGCAATACCTTTCAGATCCTCCGCTACGGCCTGGATGGTTGGCGCCAATGCCGAACCGAAGGAAATGCCCAGTGCTTCTACTGAGCTTTGAAGTGCATCCATGGAACCTTTCAACGTGTTCTGCATCTGTACATAAGCGGCATGAGAACTTCCGGAACTGTTTGTGATGGCATCTACCATTTTCTGGTAATCTTCCGGCGATGTTTTTAATAAATCTGACAGTCCGGCAGCGGCTTCTTTCCCGGCAATCATCTGGGCAAATGCGCTTTTTTCTACAGGCGTTAGTCCTTCCATGCTTGTTCTCAGCCTGTCCACCGATTTTTGAATGCCAATAAAGTTTCCATTTTCATCTGTAAAGTCGGCCACGGATAATCCTAAGGCTGTAAATGCATCCTGCGCTTGACCTGTTGGATTTATTAAATTCAGCATGGTCGTTCTAAGCGATGTGCCTATGGTACTGGCCTCAATACCATTGTTGGCCAGTATGGCCATGGCCGAGCTTACGTCTTCCAGGCTTACTCCCATAGACGCGGCCGTCCCGCCTACGTATTGCATTGCTGTGCCAAAATCCTGCATACCCAGTTTTGATGCATTATTAGCGGTCTGGATAATATCTGCTACCCGCTGCGTGCTGGTCGCAATATCTCCATTCTGCAAATTCCATGTAGCCAATGCCGACGTAACGACATCGGAAGTCGTCGCCATGTCTTCACCTGAGGCAATAGCAGCCTCGATAATGCCCGGCATGGCACCGATGGTTTGTTCCGCATCAAAGCCGCCGGCGGCCAGTCGGTCCATCCCTTCTGCGACTTCACGGGCTGTTGTCGGGAATTTGGCGCCCATGTCTGCCGCTGCATCCTTCATTTTCTGCATTTCTTCAGCCGTTGCGCCGGCCTTTACCCCTGCCCCGGTCATGACCTGGTCAAAATCCATAAAGGTTTTGACTCCTACCGCCCCGACTCCGGCAATGCCGGCGGCCAATGGCATCATCGTGCTGGCCATATTTCCGACATTTCTGCCGGCAGTCGAGATATTGCGTCCCAACTGCATGGATGCCTTTGCGTTCTGTTCCATTTCCGTTCTCATGCGCCGCAGTCCGCTTGATACGTTATCTGTCAGCCTCATGACGACATCAATGATTTCAGCCATGTGCGCCGCCTCCTTTCAATTCTTTTTCAATCATGTTGCTGGTTTCCTGACGTTCTTTCGATTCCTGCATCATAAACGCCCGCAGGATAATCTTCTCTCCCTGGCCCATTGCATAATACTCGGATGGCTTCAGGCCATGATTTACATAGTGATAATACATGGCCTGCACATCACCATCCGTCGTGATTAGTTTTTTATTTCTGCCGCTTTCTTATCCATTCTCTTTCGGCTGAATCCGCACAAATTACTGATCTGTTCGGCGATGTCGTGGATTTCCCCGGCATTAAGCAATTTGTTAAACAAATCTCTACGCGTAGCCGCCTTGAATTTCTTCAGCACTTCCACATTGTCGAAGTCTTTATCCGCAATACCTGCGCAGATCAGTCCCATTTCCAGCTTATAGTTATCGATAGTCGGATTGTCTCCATTTTCGATAAGAGAATCTTCCTGGATTTCCTTTACCCGCTTATTGCCAATCTGTTTCAGATGCAGGACAAATGGTTCGCCTATCATCTTTGTAAGCCTGGGTACTTCATATTCCATCGTTGCCGCCTGCGTGATTTTCCCCGCATCAGCGGCCAGCAATGCTTCTGCAATATTCATAGTCTCTCCTCCTATTCTTCAGCCATATCCTGAATGTCGTAATCGGTAAACGTGAAGTCGTAGTCGTCTTCAGTCAGCTTCTTTGCTTCCCAGTCCATGAGCGTCAGTTTGTCGAAGGTCGCATCGCGGACAACTACACGTTCATCGCCAATGGCGTCCGGATCCGACAGCTTGCCAACAATCGTACATACTGTCTGGTGCCCTGCTTTGATGTTATCCGCCATTAACTGCATCATATACGAGGATACATGGTGCATCTTCAGATGCCCTTTTCCTTCCCATCCAGTAATCTTATACTGCTTGCCGCGTTTCTTTACCTGATTGACCTCCTCTTTATTCAGATTGACTTCAATTTTAAACGCAGACACCTGTGCCATTTTATCGCCATTAATCCAGATTTCGCCCTCAGTGCCGGACATAACCTGTTGCGCGTTCATTGATTCCATCTATTTCCACCTCCTAAATATTAATCGGAAGGTCGATATCTTCCATTGCATCCAGAATCTTGATTTTAGCCATCAGCAAAACCTTCTTCTTTGTATCCAGTTTCTTGATTTCCAGATCGCTCATATCAGCCAGTTCGTCTTTCGTATACAGCCCATGTTCAAGCTGATAGGTCTTGACGTTTTCAACACTGATATCGACCGTAGAATAATCTCTCTGTAACAGCCGGCCGTCTTCCAGCTCTTTGAAATAGCCACTGATTGCAGTGATCAAAAGCTGTTTATTGTCATAATCGTTTGTATATTTGCCAATGTACGAATCCTGAGCGGTCTTTTTGATGTCATCATAGATAGCATCCATGATATCCACGGATTTAATCGTCTGATAGGCTTCCTGTTTGCCCTGTGTTGTTGTTACCAGGGAGTTCATGGCACGGGACATCTTGAATTTTTCACCATCATTCCAGATGAAGAATTCACCCTTGTTTACTTTTTCGTCACGTTCGTCTTCCGTATACTGGTCACAGTCGATGACTTCCGACAAAGGCGCATACGTTGCGGAAATCGTCAGCGGAGTGCCGGCAATGAGGCCAGCGATACGCGGCGTGTACTGAGCTCCTGTGTATGTCTTGCTGGCTGTAACAACTTTCGTATTGGAGAAATTGATAACTCCTTCATAATCAGCCGCGTACCCCGGGAGGACAACCTTGGAGCGTTTGCCTTTATTTTCGCGGTTGGTCTTAAGCCATGTTGCTACGCTCTCGCACTGTGCGGCGGTAATCGTCGGAATTGCCAGGTAATCCCAACGGTCCGTAACCATCGTCTTGAGCGCATCAGCGAATTTGTCAGCGCTGGAGTTTGCCGAATCGTCCGTAGACGACGCCATGAGATACACTTTGACTCTGTATGGAGCCTTTACGTACCCAATCAGTGCTTTCGTGATGTAATCCCGATTGTCGTCTGTCAGTTCGCTCGGAATATCGTCCGATGTATATACAGTAAACGGATTTTTGATTGCTTTGACTGTCGTCGTTTCACTGCCACTCGTCACCGTATGATCCGTAAGCAGTTTTGTAATGGTATCCTGTGGTTCTTCCAGCAGCAGTGCGACAATGCCGCGCTGGCTTCGCTGAATCGCTTCGATACCGGCTTCCGTAAATGCAATCGTTACGGAAGGCATACCTAATTTAGCCATTTTCGTTTCCTCCTATGCCTACATAGTCTTTGTCGATATTACCCGAATCACGTTCCTGTTGCCCGTTTGTAATATCCATATCCACTTCTTCAATCAGATCTGCAGTCGTATTCGTCCCCGTTGTGCGTTCCAGGTATGGAATAGTAATCGTGATCTGCAAGATATCGTCCTCTTCACCCACACGGTCGTCCTCGACAGAATCGATTTTCAGATATCTGTCATTGACCTGGATTCCCACCTGAAACAACAGCTGTACCCGGTCAAGAACATCCATGTAGTGGACTTCGTTCTTTTCTGACGCCTTGGCGTAGTACGTCAAGGTGACAGTCAGCTCTTTCTGCAGCCAGTTCACACTTTGCGGAGTCATGACTGACGTTGCCGAAATAAAGAAACATGGCTTTTGAAAGTCTTCCTTTACCTCATCGGCATACACTTTGTAGCCGAATTCTTTCGCCAGAAGTGCGATAATATTTTTTATGACCTGTGCCTGCCGTACAATTTCAGCCAAGATGACCACGCACCTTTGTATAGAATTCTTTCGCCATGCCTTTCTTTACGTCGTCCCAGTGTTCCTGCACAATATTTTCTGTGAATTTCTTATGCCTGTTCAATGAATCTCTCCATTCCGGCTTTGGATTACCGTGCGGATCTTTTGGATTCTGCACGCCTCGTTCTACCAGGTGATAATGAGGAGACGAATTTCGTATCTCCGCTTTAGGTTGATGGCCAAATCTATCCACCATCTTCATTTTCCAACTTCTGCGGAGTTTATGAGGATGCTTTCTACGGCTTCCCGGAGATTCTTTTCGAAGCGCTTTGACCATCGTTTTGGCACCTTCTTCCAGTGTGTCACTGGCATCTGCGGGATACTGCTGTTCAAACTGTTCCAGTCGGCGTGTAAATTCGTCAATCGTCATCAATCTCGCCTGCTTTCTTCAGGTTACACATGAGTTCAAGCTTTACATGAGCCTCATACGGGTCTACGACCGATGTAATCTTATACGTCCTGCCGCCATACACTACGAGCATGTTGGCATCTATGCCAGACCTGTACCGGATGGTAATCTTGGTGATTATCTCCAATTTGTCCCGGTACTGCTCGTAATAGGTTTTTCCCCTGGCCGGCTCTATACGAGCCCATACAGCATGACCGATGGCGTCCACCATATTCTGATGCGTCAGGCCATATTCATCCTTCGTTTCCCCGTATTTCATGATATGGACGCGTTTATCGAGCGTTCCTATTTCTACGTTAATCATGATGGATGGCTCCTTATATTACTGGATATGCATCGCAGTTGGCGATATGCTGCACCAGTGACGTGACAGAATGCGGAAGTTCCGACAATGTTCCCGGTTTGGGGCTGTAGATGCTCCGATTTTCATACCAGTGGGCCACCAGCAATTTGATGCACTGGTTATACAGTGCATCATCGTTGCTGTTTGCTTTCCCTGTCTGATTCTGGATATACTCGTCGGCGGCATCAATGAGCGCCTGCACCAGTTCATCATCATCCGTGATATCACTATCGATTTTCAGAAAATTCTTTGCTTGCGCCAATGTTACCGCCATACACATCCTCCTATGCCGTTGCACCGGTCATTACGACCAGGCTGGAATCATCGATGACTTTGCCGTCGCATACCATGATGGATTTGCGGATGATATCGTCAGTTTCGTTGTCTTCATACATCTTCATGCCAATCGAGAAGTTGGTGTTGAGGACATAATCAGAGAAACGGAAGATGAAGGCAAATACATCCGTCTTCTTCAGCGTCGTGGTAAAGGACGGCAGATAGGTCGTCAGGATGACACGGCGTCCTAACAGGCTGCGTTCAGGCGTTCCTCCGATACCGTAGTTGACGCGGGCAATCGGCTGGCCGGCACTGTCTGTCATGCCAACGAATGCCATGAACGTTTTTTTGCTCATGACCCATACGGCGCCATTTTCGTATTCCATGGGAAGAGCCGCTTCAGCAGATACCAGTGTCTTGTAATCGAGCTTGCTCGTGGCGATATTGGCATCACCGGTCGGCAGTGTCTTCAAAATACCTGTAGGCTGTGTCGTGCCATCTCCTGTCAAAATGGCTTGTTCAATGGCTTTGGCCATGGCTTCGGAGATATTGCGTACCAGCGCATCTTCAAATGCCGACAGGGCCATGTAATCCGTTTCCAGGGATACAGATACAGCACAGCGGAGTTTGTAATGGGAGAATGTAATCGTTCCGGTCGTCTTTTTCTGAAGATCAGACGTAGCGCCTTCATTTACCCAGGTGGCCACCGGTTTGACATCAGATGTTGGAATGGCCATGCCTGTGATATAGTTCGTGCGTGTAACGAGCGGCAGGATCATGCCGTAGGCTTCAATCTTTTCAACGATACGGTTGAGTGTCTGAGGCGGTACGACAGCGCCGACATCCGTGGTCAGCGTATTGCTGTTGCTACGCAGTTCGAACTGTTTCGGCATAGGTACATTGCGTGTTACATGGCGCATGAATGCCATGCGGTATTCCATGCTGTCATAAATATCGTCGTCGGCGGTTGCTGTGCCCGGTTTTTCGATTTTGCGGGCATCCGCATCATCGGCGGCCGCTCCCTGTTCGTTGAGCATGTCGGCCACTGCCTGACGGCGGCGCAGTTCTTCTTCTTCCTGGTTCAGGTCTTTCAATTCTTTTTCCAGTGCTTTCAGATCTACTTTCTCTTCACCCTGTAAAGCCGTCCGGATTTCTGCTTTTCTCTGCATAATTTCGTTTAATCGTTTGTCCATGTGAGTCCCCTCCTAGTAGGTCAATAATTCAAGTCGTTTCTTCAGGTCGTCTTCCCGCTTCCTGAATTCGTCAGCCGCATCATGATTACGCGCCCCGATACTCGTTCCGTCGTATGCCGGGAAATCCACGGGTGCGACATCCACCACCTGGGAAATCTTCATGATTTTCCGCGTTTGCTCTTTGTTTTCTTCATCGTCTTCATACCCTGTCTTGCCGGCGATGAAGGCGAATGACATCTTGTCGATGTCGCCGCGTTTGATGAGATTGTAGATATCTCTCCCGGCTGTGGTATCAGCTATTTCCGCACGGATACGCAGGCCTTTGGCATCCGGAATCAGCTGTAGTGTGTTGTTCCGTGTCCGTGCCAGAATCAGGGCACTGTCGGCGTGGTTGTATCTCATGATCACGTCGTCCATGGCTGCACCGTTGAATGCATCCTGCTCGATTTCTTCATAGTACTTATACCCGGACCAGTCACTTTCCCACATCAGGGCCCGTTGGCCATAAACTGCAGCATATCCCTCGACAATCATCTTGTCGTCCCCGGAATCGGCCGCCCGTATTTCCATGGTGCGATAGGCTTTATGTTTCATCGTCTTCACCTCCTTTTTTGCTTGTGTCATCGTCGCCGGTATCCTTGCCAATCTGATATGCAGACTGGTCCTGGCTCTTGACGTAGTTCAGGGATACGACGATTTCTTCCCCTTCCTTGCCAGGCAATCCGGCATAGCCGAACAATTCACGGATTTCATTGCGCTTGATGGCTCCTGCCGGTATCATGGCCGCTGCCAGTTTGCACTTGCTCGATACAGTCATGTAATTGAGCCGGTTCGATTCAAACACGATTTCGTGGCCAAACCCTCGTTGCCTCATTGTGAAAATCTTGTGCGTGAATTCCTGTGCCAGGTCGATGGCCAACGGCTCGATGACGCCTTCATAGAATGCCTGGTACTCTTCTTCCGTATAGAGCCCTTTGATGATCTTTTCATTCAGACCGAAATGCTTGTAAATGTTGTCCCTGGCCCATTCCATCTGGGTGCTGTCGAATGTATCGACTTCTGTTGTCAGCTGTTGGAATGAACCCCGGTTATCCAGGGCCCCGATTCCGCTGCCATTATCTACCGTGAAGCTTTCAATGAAGTCCTTCCAGCGTGATTTCTGGTCCTCTTCCCTGAGTGTCCCGTTCCAGTTGATGATACCGCGCAGTTTGCCGCCATTTTTGACAGCATTGATAATGGCCGATTTGACCGACTGCAGCAGATTCAGGTCGTCCCGCATCAGCTGATTGTTCGGATCGCCGAAAATGTCATCACGGCAATAGTGCCGGCGCACGTGGATAATGTCGTCGTAAGGGACCGTTGTCCGGTCACCGCCACCAAATGTAAACTGGCAGTACAGCGTATTCTCCTTGTCTTCGTAGAGTTCCAGGCTGTTGAAGTTGATGGGCCAGAACGCTATCACGTTTCCGGTTTCATCTCTCTGGATATAGACGAAAATATTGTTTGTCGTGTAATACTGGGCCGTAATCCGTGCCAGGAAGTCCGATGCCGTCATCATCCAGTTTGGTCGTGTGGACAACAAATAATTCAGGGAGTCGTCCGGCACGTTGATGATGTTACCGTTCTTCCTCGTAATATGCCGGGCCCGCAGTTTCGACATATGCCGTGCGATGGTATCGACACAGTCACGGACACAGGCATTATCGTAGTCGTTTCCGTTCCACGGCACGTACGTGTTGGAGTAGCCGTCCAGCATTTTGGCCCGCTTGAGGCCGGTCGGCGCTCTCACCTTGTTGAAGATAGCTGAAAATAAATTTCTGAAAAACACGTGCCCGCCTCCTTTAGATAAGCGACTCATAATCTTCCTTGACTTCTTCCAGTGCTACATACGCATCGAGCAGACTGGCAAAGCCATCAATCCGTTTCCGTGGACTCGATGTCTTGCATGGCTGTATATTGTCGTTGCGGTCTACATCGACGGCCACATTGGCCATGCACCACTTTAGTACGGGATTGTTGTTGTAATTGACGTTCTTTGCGCTCAGTTCGGCACTCAGATTCTTCATCGGCCCGGATAACGTCTTTTTCCCCTGGGCTACTGGCAGCATCGTCGATTCTCCGAATGTTTCCTCCATATCCTTTACCAGGTACGATGCCGACCACCGGTCATAACCGCACTTGTACAGGTATATGTCGTTGTCCTGCCGCTGTTCCTCGAACCACTGCAGGATCAGGCGGTAATCGATACGATGCCCCGGCGACAGTCTGACAAATCCCCGCTTCTTCCATATGTCGTAGGGGACGTTGTCTTCATGGATCCGCTTCTCAAACAAGTCTTCCGGTATCCAGTACATCTGCTCGACGTAGATTGTCGGATCACCGGGTACTAAAAAAAGCAACGTTGCACATGTCAGGTCCGTCGTGTCGGACAAGTCGAAACCGCCGATTCCATATCGTGGCTTCAACTTCGTAATGTCATACGTTGCTTCGTTATTGAGTTGTTCGAACGTAAAGAACGCTTCACTTGTCGTTTCACGGACATTGAAGTCTTTACAGAGCAGATTCTTGACCAGGAGCGGATTGTTTTTGGCCTGGTATACTTTCTGTGCCAGCTGTTCCCGGCTCTTGACTGACCCCAGTGCCGGGTTGGCCTTCTGCCAGCAATCCGGATCGGTCCATTCTTCCCGCTTGTCCAGTTCGTAGACAAGGGGCAGTATGGTTTCATCGTGATACCCTTCCGGATCATCGTACCCGGCCACCAGTCGCTGACATTCTTCGTACTTCAAATCGAAGATGTTATCCCTCACGGTGCCGGCAGTCGTTGTGATGATGCACAATGGCTGTTCCCTGGCCGTCATGCCATCGACCAGTACGTCGTAAATGTTCTTGTCTTTGATGGCATGCAGTTCGTCGATGAGTGCGCCATGAACATTCAGGCCGTCCAGTTTATCACTGTCTGACCCCAGCGGTTCAAAAGTGCCTTCGTTGAATCCGCACTTGATGCTTGATACCAGGCATTTGAGATGCTTATTGAGTGCCGGCGACTTTTTGATCATCCGCTTGACTTCCGTCCAGATGATTTTCGCCTGGTCTTTCTTCGTGGCTGCCGAATAGATTTCCGGCCCCGCTTCCCGGTCTGCCACCAGCAGATACAGCGCAATGCCGGCCGCCCAGGTTGATTTCCCGTTCTTGCGGGCCACAATCAGAATCATCTGCCGATATTCCCGCAGGCCCGTCTTTTTATCGATGAAACCGAACAACGCCGCTGTCGCCGCTTTCTGCCACAGTTCCAGTATGAGCGGTTTGCCACCCCACTGTCCCTTGCTGTGATGGCAGAACGTCTGGATGAAGTCTATGACGTATGTCGCCTTATCGTCATCATAGACGTAGGGAGACGATGGATCATGCATTTTATCGACCAGATGTTTGTAGACCCGCCGTATCTTGTCGGATACGACGACACGCCCCGTCTCTATCTCCCCGTAATATTTCTCGATGTAGTTCATCGCTTATGGTCCTTCAGGAACTGCATCACTTCATCCTCTGCCTGTTTCTGGTCCGTTTCAGGCAGGCACGTCAAAAGTGTCCGGATAATCGCGTTGTAGTTCTTGATCATTGTGCTGTAGGCTTTCGACTCCGTCGATTCTTTCGTCCCATACTGGTTTTCCCCGTTCTGGTACTCCTCGACGAACCCCTTTTCATCGAGCGATGTCTGCAGGGCAACGATGTACTGCTCCATCTTGGCCGCCTGCTCGATGAGTGGATAGACAAGCTTCATTTTATCCGCATCAACGTCGGAAAAAATTTGTTTCAATTCCTTGATTCGTCGATTTATGATGGTTTTCGGTTGAAGTTTTGCCATGTCCATCCATCCTTGTCTAAATATAGCTAAATCATATGAGCCCCAAAATGAACCACACCCCCCTCGCGCACGGCTTTTGTGTTACAGTTTTGGCCGCCCCCGGCGTCGATTTTTTTCTTTCACAAACTAAAGGACGGGGGGTATCGCCGGTCATTCGTGCCCGGTGTGAACGTGCTCAACGATTCCAATCGGATTGCCATCGTCATCGAACAGGCACTCGCGTCCTTCGTGTCCATCATGGATCTTGTTGTGGCAACAGATGCAGAGCAGTTCCAGGTTGTCCCAGTTGCATGTCACCTGGTCATCTGTGATGTTCTCCGGCGTCAGTAATATCTTGTGATGTACGATAAAGCGTTCCCGTTTCGGTTTCTTTCCCCGGAACGATTGATTGCCACACCGCTCGCATACATAATGCCGGCTCTCTGCATAAGCCCTGGCTGTCTTTCTCCAACGCTGACTATTGTAAAACGAATTCGAAAACTCTTTTGCCATTTCAAATCCAAATCCATTTTCAAAATCAAAATCGAATTTCAATTCCCGTTTTATTTTTGCAAACCAAAAAGGAACCGCAGGCGCGATTCCTTTTGTGGTTTCTGGGAAAATGAGGTTGAGATGATTCGCGTTGCCAAACAGTGTGTGGGATGGAACGGCGTGCAGCTGTTACGCCGTTCTCATCCCCTGTTTGACTACTTACACTATATCAGAAAAAAGTGTCTCATTCTATCTCATCCGTCTGAAAGTATGTATCCAGCACTTCCTGGAACGCTTTCAGCGCTTCTCGATGAAGCCTGTGCGTATGCTGCCATGAGTAATTGACTGCCTGCGCGACATTCTCCCAGCTTTTCCCGTTAAGGTATCGCTCAATCAATATTTCCTGTTTTGATGCATCATTCTCTGTGTCATCCGGCATCCTGGATATAAGCTTCTGTGCCTGCGCCTTGAGCATCATCAGCTTGTCATACTGCTGCTGGATTTCTTCCCGCATTTCACATACCTTGATGATCCTGTCAGATATGTCCGTCGGCCGGCCTGTGGTATGGACCGCTCCATAATCTACTGCCTTTATGCTGGCCATATCTTTCTCCAGTTCCTGCAGTTCGTCTTCCTTGCAGCGTATCTTCCCTCTGATTGTCCGGATACGTTTCAGGTAGTCAATCGCTCGCATGCGCACCCCTCCTTAATACGGCATGCCATCCGCATTATAGATGCCGCCATACTTGTCCTTCCACCATTGGACGATTTCAAACTCAAGCCCTGTTTCGTCCTGAAGCATGTTCATGATTTCTATGCCCTTTATGCGCCGTTCCTTCATGGCCCGTAAATCGGCTTTGACCATAGACTGGACTGTCTGCAGTCTCTTTGCGCCAAATTTATACTCCTGTGCCAGAGCAATCAGACAGAGCTTGTATGTCACTTCAGCAGAATCGGTATACCTCTTCCTGCTTACCGGCGTAATCAGTACATTCACATGGTTCATTCTGCTGAATGTATCATCATGACGTGTCGATGCGATAAATCGGGAAATGAATTCCTGATACAGCAACTCACTTCCGCCACGCTGCACGACGTTTTCAGTATACATGTCTTCGATATGTGCCCACTTCAAATCGGTCTGCGCTTCGAACTTGTGAAGCATGCGCCATAAGCGTTTGCCACCAAACCCATAAACGTCGTGCAGTGCGCGCATAATCAGGAGCAATGTAAATACAGCTCCCTGATTGCCTGGTGTATTGTATCGCTGTTCAATTTTCGCATTCTTGTCTGACTGTGCGGAATATCTCATAATGCCATCCCTTTCCACTTGTCCGCTTCATCGGCGGAAAATAAATATACCTCAACTCGCGGCTGCCGTTTATCCACTTCAAATACGTCCAGGAATCCCAGAACTTCTTCCCATCCGTCATTTTTCAGGATGCCCATTTCCTGCAGGCTGTCCAGTATGAACTTCTTGGCGAAGGCGATGTTGTCCTTATCCCGCCTCCGATTCTTCTCGTACCACTTGAACAGGATATATGCCTGCTTTACTCTGTGGCCAGCGTGCCTGAGCATCCCCAGTTTACATATCACATGTGCATCCCGGCTCATCCGGCTTCCTGCCCTTGGGTCTGTCCGGTTTGCGTGGACGTATTCGTTCAGCCCCGGCAATGTCCCTGGTATGATGATCCGCATCATATACCGCGTCCCTCCTCATAATCAGGTTAATCATCCAGCCCCGGCATTCATCAAACTTTGCCTGGCATCTGCTGACGAGATAGCCAGGATATAATTTCTGCCATTCCCGGCAATCGTCTGTCAGCCCGGCCATGGTGTCTAATTTCCTACGGCTCCATCGGTAATCATTCTTCCTGTGCTCCGGAAGCTTCAATCCCTGTGATGATCGCCACCGTTTTCGTTTTGCCAGTTTATTCGTCAGGTACTGGGCCAGGTCTGCCATGCCACATTCGTCCGGCTGCAGTCGTTTGGTGTTGGCTCTCCCGATTGCCCGCCCTTGTGATTCTCCTTTTCGCCTGCGTACCCGCCATAGATTTTCCACTTCATTGCGGCTCAATGCTCCATCCATGATGATGTGATGATGGATTCTGACGGGCTCGCCATTTTTCTTGCTCGTCCATTCCGTGACGGCAATGTACTTTGCTTTGGCCAGACCCAACTTTTTCCGCCTGGCATTGGTCCGCCTCAGGAAATTGGACAACATCCTGTCCGCATCATCGATGGAAGCCGGCAGGAATTCCGGCGCGTATGTCAAAGTGACCATCAAATCGTCCTTCCCGAAATTGGTGTTGATTAGTCGCCTCAATTTTGCCCTGGCATTTTTTTCATTGGCCCGTATCTGCCGGTCACTGGATTTATGTCGTTTCTCTCTCCGGCCACGGGATTTGACATTGAATTCACGGAAGACTGTAATTTCCAGATAATCGCCGCATATCCATTTCTGTTCCCGGATGAATGATTTTTCACCTGGGTGCTGCATCCTCATCTTGAAATCCAGTGCCGTCTGATCCATGTCTCCCGCCTGCCTTCGATACCGTCAAAATAATAACGCCCATTACAAGGCCGCCAATGCCCCGTAAGGGGCGCAAAAAAATAGGCGGAAACGAGCGGATTTCTCCAGCCCGTTCCAGTCCTATATAAATATATACATTATTATGTCTTTTCCGTACCTGTATTGTTTTCCCCTAACGAGGATACAAACAATGCCAGCATCCTGAAATCTTCCGGAACCATTCACAGCTCTCGCAATGATCCTGGCATATAGGCCGCTTTATCCGGTGGCAGTGAATACAGCTGTTGTATTCTTTCCCGCAAACCGGGCATATGAATTTAGAATGGTATTTCTTCTTCATGTGTTTCCTTACCCATGTCCTGGAAATTCGGTGACGGCTGTACAGCCTTCTGGTTCTTCTTTTCCCGGAAATACATGAGTGGCATCCATATGGACTGGATGTTTATTTCCGTGATGGTACGCTTGATGTTATTCTTGTCTGTATAAGACCGGCTCTGTTCCCGGCCCAGGATCATGATATAATCACCTTTTGATAAAAATGTGGATACGTCGTCTGCTATTTTTCCCCAGGCAATGCACCTGTGCCATTCCGGTATCTCTTTCTGCTCTCCATTAGTATCTGTATATTTCATCTTTGAGCAAATGGAGAATCTTGCCACCGCACGACCTGTTGGTGTCACTGCCGACTGTGGATCTTCTCCCAAATTTCCGCTTACTATAACCTGATTCAATGTGTTCACGCTCCTTCATCTATTCTTCCAGTCTCTTTTGAATGGCTGCCAGTACCTCTAATTCCGTGATATTGTTCAGCTCGCTATCCAGATCGTACTGGGCGCCGCTGATGCTTACATAATTCCACCGGCTGTCACCCTCTCTTCTCCAAATTTTCATGGTCTGCCGGCCTGATATATAAAACATTTCCTGTCCGGAAAATCGGTTGTAATCAATCATGTATACCTGCCTGACAATCTTCTGTGCGGCTACGCTATCCGCATCACTGAAATACTGGAGAAATTTCTTTTCCTTGGATCCAATGATTTTCATGCCGTCCTTCCCTTTCTTTATTTCTTTGACTTGATCTTTTTGTACCTCATTTCAGATTTATGCCCGCACACATACGGGGCAATTTCTTTCTTGTTCCATTTCCTGCGCCGCTTCTTCCTCTGCGCCTCTATTTCTTTCCGTTCTTCCTCTGTCATCATATGCACCTTCACCGGCCCCGGCGCATACCAATTATCCACTTTATCATTCATGCCGTGACATCCTTTCTCTTGCTACATACATCCCGTACGATATGCCCAGTTCCTTTGCCTTCCAGGCTTTTTCATCTATCCTGTTACCGTGGCTCCGTCTCCGTTTGGATTTTCGCATGGCTATTTCTACACTGTGCGTTCGCTGGTACAGTTTGCAAACGATGCGTTTATATATACTATGGCATTCATCACAACACGTCACAGCCAGCCGGCGTTTGTGTTCCATGGGACCGCCACATATCAGGCAATGCTCTGCCCGCTCCCCTGTCCGTTTCAGCTGTTCACGTTCATTCAGCACTCTATCTATACACTCTTCACAAACAATAATTCTGCAGTCAGCACGGCAGTCGATTGTTTTGCCACAAACTGCACAAATTTCCTTCATGCTCATCACTCCGTCTGATACAGTTTACGCAACAACTCAATATATTCTTTGGCTTTCAACAAATCGCTGTTTGGTGTTCCTTTCTTTTGGCATCTGTACAAATACTTGATGATATTGCCCATGTAATAGGCTTCAATTCCTGTAAGTCCTACTGTCATTGCATCAATGATTTCCTTACACTCCTTGCCTTTCCACGTATAGTGGTCAGGTTTATGAATTTCGTCATGCTGCTCGTCTCCCAGGTCGATTTCTTTTCCCTGGAACAAAATCGTATCGCTCACTTTACATCCTCCCTTTCTTTCCTTTTCATTTCCTTTCAAATGTTTTCATCTTCTCCAAAAATCTTCCCTCTCAACTCTTCAATTTCCGGATCATCCTGTTGAACTGGAACAACTGTCTTCTTTGGTCGGCCTTTTTTCTTTGCTGTAATCGTATTGGCCGTTTTCACGTTTGCCGTTTTTACAGGCTTTTCTTCCTGGTTGTGATTTATCATAAGCGTGTTTAACAGTGTCGTCAGCTCAGAAATATCACCAGTCATCTGAATTCTAATATTCATCTCTTATCGTCCTCCCTTATACCGATATCCTTTGATGCCCTGTCTTTTCGCATGCCGGACACGGCTTCCCTGTTTTGTGTGCCGGGTGGACCGCTGCCACCCTTTTTTCTTCAGGTATTTGATTTTCCCTTTTATCCTTTTCATGCTCTCTTTCAATACTTTCGCGCATTTTCTTACTTTGTGATATTTAGCAGTATCCCAACAGCTGTCAGTATTACTGCCACGATAATCAGATCGTAAGTTTTCCACATCCTTTTCCTCCTGCGTCATTCCATCTCTCCATAAAAATCAACGTTCCCGGCATCTGTATATGGTATAATGAATCAAAAAAGGAAGTGATTTTTATAATGAAATATACAATTGCCATTGATGGACGAAATGTCGATTTTGAAATCTCTTTGATTTGCCCGTATTGTTCGCTTTCAATTGTGCCTCAAATAATTAGTTGCAGTTCTGTTGTTGAATCTTATGATGAATGTTGTTTTATTCTCCAATGCCCTTCATGTGACAAAATGTTTTTCGCAAAATTCACATATTACGATAATAAAATGATGATGTTTCGTTACCCATCCATTTATCCCACTGCTACACCACCTTTAGGCATTCCGCATGAAATAAAAGATATTTATCCTGAGTTTTATACTTTATATCAGCAATCTACTATTGCAGAAGCTCATAATCTGACGGAAATCATGGGTATGGGATATCGCAAGTCGTTGGAATTTCTCGTTAAAGCGTATGTGACTAAATGCTTTCCTGATAATGAAAATGTGATTTCTCACGAGCCCTTATCTCATTCCATTGCGAGGATAAAAGTTCCTAAACTGCAAGCTCTGGCAAAAGCTGCTTGCTGGATTGGTAACGATGAAACACATGTTGAGCGTCGCCATCCTGAATATGGCGTTCCGGAAATGAAAACATTCATAAGAGCTTTGAGTTATCTAATCGTATCTGAAAATGTATCTGACGAATCTTTAAAGTTAATACACCCATAATACTTTATGGTCCCTATCTGCGTTCCGTCTAATAAATAAAAACTCTCTACCTTTTGAATCGGACTTTCTAGTGTTCCTTTACCAATGCTGTATTCGACTCGGATAACCTTACAAATTTCAGCTCCTTTAATTGTTCCATGGGCCGTGCCTTCGCACGGTCCATTTTTTTTCATTTCTTCCATTTTAATTCTCCTTCCCCTTCATAAGATCTGTACAATATGCCAATCTACGTTGCTATGATGATGACCAGGCCAAATACTATCCAGCAAAGGATACCTGTTACAATCATCTCCATTACTTCCAATAGCGATATCGGTTCTCCATCCAATTCACTGGTTTCCCGTATCCGTGCTATTTCTTCCATCTTCCGCCGTTTCATATAGTTTTCATTTACCCATTCCGGAATCATCTTCACCGCTTCCTTCCGCATCATGTTGCTCTTCATCTTCGCCGTCAAAATCAAGTGTTCCCTGAGCCCGGTCGCCATCAATATATTTCTGGGCCTCATCTTCCAGGACATCCAGCCGGTCAATGATTTCAGGCGGCATCAAAATGATACCTTCCGGATCATCGCCGTCTTCGTTGTACATCTCATACGGTTTGTGCGGCGTGTTGCAGTTTTCCGGAGCAGTTGAATATTCCAGGTCCCTCTGTGCCGTAATGACAGCGCCTTCGACACCGTCATCAGAATATGAATAAGACACGCCGCGTACAGTGATCTTATCAAGCCAGTTCTCCGGATATTCCAGCAATGTCAGCACGTCCTGCCGTAAATTCATCAGTGCTGAATAGAATTCCGGTCTGGGTAAATCTGAACATTTCATGTGATATTCGTCCCAGTTTCCCCGTACGTACACTTCCCAGTCGATGATGATTTTCCCATGCTTATCCGCCTTGACCTTGCGGATACGCCGTACTTGTTTGTTGACCTTTCCCATGTCTACGCCTCCAGTCCGTCTATGATCATCTTGATGTTATTGGCTTCCAGCCGCTTCAAATCTTCCAGATCTTCTCCGTTTTGCCTGGCAATAATGATTGGTCCGACAATCTTATCATTCAGCCACCAGATGTTTGGCTGCATATTCATCAGTTTCCCTTCTTCATTGCAAATCATCATATAGTCATCGTCTAACGGAATCATCTGAATATATCCGCCTACAATCCGCTGCATCTCTTCCAGAGTATTCGCAATTTGTCCTATCCGTGCCGGTTTTCCCGGTCGTTTCATCACAACCAGCATAGTCATTCCCTCCCAGTACCTATAAGATCCAATCTCCTGCCTGTTTTAAAATGTCGTACAGCATAGCCGGCACATTATCGCAGGCAATATTTACATAGCATTTGTTTCCAGACACCAGGTCTGTTACTTCTACCATTTCATTTCCCAGTAATCTGAATGCAAAGAGCTTTTCACCCACTGCTAATGCTTCTTCAAAATATTCCAATGCCGCTATTTTCTTTTGGCGTTCTTTCATCATTAATTCATCCATTTGTATCTCCCGCTCCTCCGACTTCATCAACCCATTTCCGTACCTTACACTCAGGAACAACGTCTGCACACGCTGTCGCATATCCTCTTACAAACAGGGACAATGTTACGCTCATAGCTTCCTGATTACGTGGATTATGTTTTTTTATTGCTTCCATGGTTTCCATTGCGTCTTTCAAGTGAGCCTGCAGTTTGTTCTTTAAAACCAATTCTTCATCTGCATCCATTTGTATCATCTCTCCTCTTTCCGCATCAGCGTCTTCCCATCATCATCAGGAACTCCAGGAACGTCATGTGCTCCTGAAGCTTTCCTGTGGAATAGATCCAATAATCTATTCCGAACGCCGCTGCCACAAATAACAAAACTATGGCAATTTTTACAAGTCTTGTCATGTCTTTTCCTCTTCCCCGGCTTCCTGTGCCTTCAACCATTCTTTGAATTCTTCCTGGTGATCCACCAGGTACGCGTTGATATACTCAATCAAAAGATCCATCATCCTCACCGCTCTTTTTTTCTTTGACTATCGAATTGGCCATATCACGATTATGGAGTTCTAGGAGTATTTTTCTTGCTATCTTGTCTGCATCAGTTTCGGATAATCTCCCTACTCGTCTTAAACGGCTTGTTAAATGGGTCTGCTCGTAAATGGCCTTTTTTTTGTCTCTCAATGATTTGGGCTTCTTGTATAATTGCATTGTCCATCACATCGAAAATGTCCGTGTATTCTTCAATTATTTCTTTTTGTTCTCCACAGAGTAACGCATGGAGCTCTTTCTGCATCTCAAATTTTTTCTCCAGTACAAGACTCATCCGTTTCTCTGCCGCATATATTTCTATCTTACCCATGCCTTCATCTCCTTCTTTCAACGCCCCTTCATGCTATAATTGTCATGAAGGGAGATGATTAATTTGAAAGATCATTCTATTGATTCTAAACTTATGTCAATTTTTAATTCTATAGCCCAAAATTTTTACCAAGATTTAATACATCCTCCAGCTGAACAGCTTGGTATCGCACTAGGACAAATGGCTTCTGCTGTTCGTATTACTACATTACCTTTCGCAATAGCCGGATATACCGCTGATTCTTTATTAGATAAATATAAAACTTTTTTAGATTCTACATTCCAAAAAGTGCCTCGTGAAAATTTAACCATTCCTGATCCTGCAGTTTCTGTCCCAGTTCTTCAGAAAATGCCTCAAGTTTTTGATAAAAACGATTTATGCGAACTCTTTAGTAACTTGTTGGCATCAGCTTCTGACAAAAGCAAATCTGACAAAGCTCATCCTGCGTTTGCAGAAATCATTGCACAAATGGATTCTCTCGAAGCACATATAATGCGCGGATTTGAAGATAATCCTTTCCTGCCCTTTATGGCTTGTGACATTAGTATTGCCCCTGATGAGGATTTGCCATTCTATGCTGTTGAAGCCTTTAGTCTGATTTCTGGCCATGAAAATGATTATGCTAATGTTTCAGCGGGCCTCATAAATCTGCAACGTCTGGGATTAA
>ERZ791626.676-NODE-676-length-35210-cov-3.533608_pt1 | contig 35210 bp, 49 predicted proteins | sample MGYA00510266_ERZ791626 | MGnify/ENA primary metagenome ERZ791626 (study PRJEB30046, sample SAMN00715208) | human gut metagenome | study: EMG produced TPA metagenomics assembly of the A metagenome-wide association study of gut microbiota in type 2...
AATTATGGATAAATTTGTTACTATTGATTTTGAGCACCTGACTCCAAATCATGAAACTGCGTGCGCGGTTGGAATGGTAAAGGTAATCAATCAGGTTATCGTGCAGGAATTTTATTCACTTATAAAGCCTGCTCTGGATGAAAGAAAAACGCTAAACACCCATGTGCATGGGATAACAGAGGAAATGTGTGCCAATGCTCCTACATTTGCAGAACTTCTCCCTTTTATGGAATGGTTTACAGAAGGATGTGAAATTGTAGCGCACAATCACGTAACAGAAAAGAGCGTACTTGAAAAGGCTTGCCGTTATTACGGAAAGACAGACAGCCCATTATATCAGCCTTCATTCATCGACACGTATAATTCCACAGGGAAAAGCCTTGAAGAATCTTGCAAACAGGCTGGTATTGAACTTAAAAAGCACCACAACGCACTGGAAGATGCACGTGCGTGCGCAGAACTTTATATGAAAGTACAGGGTGGAGAAATAGTAAAGCCAAACCCTGATGCGGTAAGTGCTATGGGTTATCAGAAAAAAGATTCAAGCCTTTACGAACTTCTTCCGGACGAAAAGCTGGAAAGAACAGACACTCCATTCTATCACAAGCACATCATTACGACAGGAGAATTTCGGTCATACCCCAATAACAGAAATGTGCTTTTAAAGAAATTGCAACTGTTTGGCGCAATCAATCTGAAAAGTATAACCAAATCTACAGAATGGGCAATAATAGGAGAAGGGGCAGGCCCAAGCAAAATGGAAAAGCTGGCACAAATGCCAGAAGTAAGAATTATCCATGAAGAGGAACTGATGGAAATGCTCGGAAGCATAGAGCAGTAGAATGAAAAATACTGATGTAAAAATCTAGATAATAAAATAGAATGAAAAAGTACGCATTGTTGTTTATAGGATTTTTTATCCTGCTACCATCATGCAAGGATAAGAACATGGAAAAACATGTGAAGCAGCTTACAGAAAAAATAAAAGTTCTGCAAGACTCCATTTGTGACTTGAATGATAATTTAAAAGTAATGAATACCGAACTGGAAGGATATAAACTTTCTCCTGAAAAGTTATGTGCAGGTATTGAGGAACTTAAGACTTTAAATGATACAACGAGATTATTTGACATTTTAGATAAGCTGAAAAAATACCATCCAGAATCAGACCAAATTAAAACCGTCGAAAAAGTCATTTCTGAAATAAGAATTGCAGTTCAAAAAAAGGCCGAAGAAGAAAAGAAGAAGCGGATGGCTGCCGTTTCCAAATTAAAGAAAAGGGTAGATGACGTACAGGGAATAACGTGGTATTATAACCCCTATTTCACGCATTATGATAATGTAAGTGGAACTTCAATTTATATGGGAAAATCTTCTTCTGCCGTATGGCTTAGACTGAAAATGTCATACGCAGGAGAAAATTGGATATTCTTTAAATCTGCTTATTTATCTTATGACGGTAACACTAAATTCATAGATTTTGACGAATACAAAGAGAAACATTCCGATAATGATGGCTATGGAGTTTGGGAATGGATTGATATTCCTATGAATAAAGAACTTCTTTCATTTTTGAGGAAAATGGCAGATGGGAAAAAAGTAAAAATGCAACTGTTAGGTGAATATGGAGATTTAAGAAACTTATCGTATTCCGAAAAACAAGGTATTAAAGCTGTACTTTTAGCATACGATGTTTTACGTTCAGAGCCAGGTATGACTACTTTTGAAGATATTTTTTCTGATGAAGATTTAGCTACTGAATAAGGATGTTAATATAATAGATTATGAAAAAGTACGATTTTAATGCGATAATCAAATTAAAATTGTTACATTTGCCAAGAAATTAAAAGGGAGGAATTATTATTTCTCCCTTTCCGCTTGCTTTTGTGATATTTGTTGTATATTTGCAATGTTCAACATAAATACAAAAGCAGACGGATGTCTGCAAATAGCAGGCATTTTTTATGTTTGCTTGTACAGCTATACATTAAAATATAGCGGCTGTTTAATCCCGTGGGAACTGTTAATGCACTCCCTACTGCTTTTGTAAGTATGTTGAACGACGGGCCATGAACAGCCGTTTTTCTGTTCTATAACGCCAAAAATGTTCAATATGGCAACAAATCAAATTTTTCAGTACAATGGAACGCCTATCACATTTCAGATAGGAGGAACTCTTATGGTAAACGCCACTCAAATGGCAAAACCTTTTGGTAAACAACCAATATTTTGGTTAAACAATCAATCAACAAAAGAGTTTTTAGCCCAATTATCCGAACTTAGAAATTTAAGTTCGGCTGATTTAGTGAGAGTTACAAAAGGAGGAAACGACAAAAAGCTACAAGGCACCTGGATGCACGAAGATGTAGCCCTTGAATTTGCACGCTGGCTAAGTCCTGCATTTGCCATCTGGTGCAACGACCGTATTAAAGAGCTGCTGATGAAAGGAACCGTCAGCACTGGAACCACGCAAACTGAATACACATGCAATGAAAACACTCATGGAAGTGTAGACAATCTTTCCGGACTCCTCACAGAAATAGAAGAAGAGCTTTCCGAATCCATTTCCATGCTTCAGCACAAGAAAGACCGTATTTCTTACCTTAAATACCGGCTTGAGCGTGAAGAAACCTTTTCGAAAGGAACTACACAAAGCCAGTTTGAGCAGCGCATATCAAGGCTTGAACAGATGATACAGAATTATCTTTCAGGCGACAACGGTTCCGTCACGCCTGTAAACAAGAATCCCGAAACTACCACACATCCGTTCTACGCAAAAAAAGACATCCCATGCTACACCGTCAGTGAAATACGCACACGCTTCCGCGATGCCATGCTTGTGCGTCAGATGGCCCGCACCATGAGCCGTGAAAACGGGATAGTGGTACGCACGGCACGCCTTTTCGACTTCCTTCGCCGTGAAGGATGGCTGCTTTCCACACCCGAATGTTACAACGCTCCTTCCGAAGAAAGCACAAAGCGCGGACTGATACTGGCCGCACACTCCAGCGCCACCGGTTCCGGAGTGAAATACTACACACCTTACATCACACGCGAGGGATACGAGTTCTTTTCACGCATCATCATGCAGAAAGGAGGCTACCTATGAAAAAGCGCGAAGCAAGAAAGGCCATAAACGGCTATTTTGGAGAAATAAGACACAGCATTATGTTTACCGTCACACGCCATGGCGTGCTGGCCTATGTGGAATACGAGGACTTCATGCCCGAACACACCGTGCGCCGTGAGCTGGAAAGTCTGCTCGGCAGCGGTTATCTGGTCAGTGTGAAACGCGAGTGCTCGCGCTCACTTTTCAAGGAGATTGTGGACTTTCTTTCGTCCGACACGAGCGGCCAGAAAACCCTTCTTATGATGATGGGAAACTACGTTTCTGCGCACCCCCTCCACAATAGCCTGTAGGGCCTGTCAGAACAAATGCAGCAAACCACTTGAGAGGTTTGCTGCATATCGCTCGAGAGGTTTGCCGCAAACCACTTTAGAGGTTGCTGGCGCACGATTCGAAATCCGGTTCCGCAATCGTTTTTTTGTCCTTCAAAAACGGTCGGTCTGGGAGGTAATTTAGAGTTGTCGAAAGACAAGTAGTACAAACCTTAAAAACACGATTAAAATATGGCAATCGTTTACGAAAAACAGAAAATCACCCTCGGATTCAAGAAAGACAAGCCGGAGGTTTACCGCATCAAGCCGGTACGTCAGCAACCCGTCACTTTCGACGACCTTCTTAATGAAGTGAGCAACTCGTGCGGTGTGAACCGTTCGCAGACAAAAGCGGTGCTTGAAGCGCTTATCGACCGTATGATTGTGTTCATGAACTACGGCATGCCCGTAAAGCTGGGCGACTTCGGTTCTTTCAAGCCTACCTTCAACTCAAAGACGGGGGCCACTGCCGACGATGTGACTGCCGAAAACGTCACCCGAAAGAAAATCCTTTTCTATCCCGGCAAGCGTTTCAAGCAGATGCTTGAAGGAATGTCTGTCACTACGATGGAAGATTACGACGAAGAGGAGACAGCCGGACAGGAACCTGAACCGGGTGGAGGAACCGAGCAAGGAGGAACAGACCCTGACGAGGGAGGTGGCGGATTTACATAAAATCTTTCAGTCTTCTTTTTTTGTTGAGAGAGGGGTGCCCGTGAGGGTGCCTCTTTTTTTTATGTGAAAATGCTTTTGAAAATAAACCTTATGTAGAATCAGTTTTTATAAAAATAAATTGTATATTTGTATAGCCCATAAAGAACTATAAGTCACATCTTCATGCCGTGTAATCCGTAAAATCGGATTCAGAGTGGTTCTCTGTGGGCGCACGGCATGAAGATGTGATTTTTTTAAGATATGAATGAGAAGCAAAAAATCATAGTGGGGGGGGAGGAATACTTTCAGTATTAAAAGACTGACATACTATACTGACTATTGCAGTAACAGCAGTATGTACTTCCTTAATATATACCCTATCACCAAACCTAAAGGAGCTCCTAAAATTATTCCTACAATGGTGCAAATCAATCTTCTTTTCTTCATAGATTTTTTATTTTTAGCAAAGATACTAAAAGGAAACGTATGTAGAAAGCACAATACATAAAGTATATAAAGGCAATCGGACGGAATCCGGTTGCCTTTTTTGTATTCCCTTCTGGGATCAGTTAAAAACCTGATAATTTGGAGTCGAAATAGAGGAATTTTGCCCGAATCGCGATGAAAACCCGGCGCCTCGCTACCTAGGACGCGTCCCCCTGGGGCCCCGTCCGGCGGTGATATATGCCCGGGCGGTGGCCGCGTCCGGCGGCGCGGCGCGGGCGGTGCCTGTGTGTTTCCGTTCCGTCCGGTTTTCCTGCTCTCTCTGCGTTTCTCCTTCTGTGATTGCGTCTGATTCATTACTCTAGCCTCAGTTACTCAATCGTGATCGGAATTGATACAGGTTCCCAGTAGTGGGAAGTATATATATAATAAGGTGGAATAAGATTAGATATCTGATTGAAATATTTATTATTTTTTATTTGCATACATAAAATAGATGTAGTATATTTGCATACAGAAAAACGAATTAATAAACCTTTAAAATAAAAGATCATGAAAGAAGAAAAAAAGTATCAGATTACAGGAACTACCAACAGTTGGATAGCTCAGCGCGATTTAAAGTTCAACGGTAAAACAAGAATTACCCTTGAAAAAGACTTGACATTAAAGGAAGCATATAATAAGCTGCTTGATATGTTTAACAAGGATTACGAGGATGAAGGCTGGTACGCTGAGAATTGGGGTATAGCTGTTAACATATCCAATCGCAAAGCGTCGCCAACCTTCAGCGATGGTACACGCATGTACGAATACGATTCCAGATATTATAAGATTGAGGAACAGGAAGAAGAAGCCAATGAATAATCAGGACATAGGAGCAATGATAAAGGCCATACGCACCCGCCGCGGCTTATCTATCCGCGCGCTGGGTGAGTTGTCCGGCGTTCAGTTTGCAAACATCGGGAAGCTGGAACGCGGTGAGTATAACCCATCAGTGAACATACTTAATAAGCTGTTATTAGCTTTAGACTGTGAACTGATAATTAGAGAGAACAAATAAAAATAATAAGATTATGACAACAGGAAACAAACTTCAGGAAATAGCAGAATTTTTTTGCAATCTATATAGTGAAGAACTTAACGATATTACAGGCGATTCTATTAATGAATGGTGGACTATTAATTGGTCCAACTGGGTAGATGATAAAGAAGATATTGAATACAACGAGATAGAAAAAGCGGTTTTTGAAAAGATAGATAATTTAAAAAAACGCTACCAGTACAGCGAAGACCGCTTGATAAAATTTGATACTTATTCCGATTCGTGGCCCGCAAGTCCTGAGGATTGCGCCTACCTTGTTGAAGACAATTCTAAATTAGATTTAGATTCCGATTCGTCCGAGGATGACTCTATATCTTATTATCAGGGTGAAAAAGGAGCTCTTGTTATAGAACATGATTCAGACGGTACGGAAAATGCATATAAATCAGGTTTTTATTTAACTTCTTCTTTTCAGGAATACAAGGAAATGTATTTAGATTAATATAGTTCCTATATCCTGTTATCCATCCGATAACAGGATATTTTTTTTTCTATTACTATACCCCGCAAAAATAAATATCAAATTTTAAAATTTTTCTTTGCTTTTTGTTTGGTGGATAAAATAAAAGCAGTATATTTGCAGTGTCGAAGTTATACAACCTGATACGTTATATATATATATACGTATCAAAACATAGAAACGAGTTAATAAAGATATTAGCGTTCCGTTTAAAGTTTCATTTACAACTTAGGTTGTATGGCTTCGACACCCAGAAACTTTAACGGAACGTTTTTTTATTGTTTAATTTCATAAAACGTCGAAGCCTTATGAAAGCAAATGTATTTACAACGGAGAACGGTTTAACCGTAACTTTAAACAACTGGTACCAAATCGAATGCGCTAACGGCCTTGTAGACGCTGAACTGATAGAGATCAGCAAAGACGGGTTAAGATTCCGCGATAATGCGCTACAAACTTACTGCATACCTTTTAACCTTGATTTCCTTATTACATCAGAAGTACACAGCGCCAACCCGGTGTTTATCCAATCACTTGAAGAGCTTGCAACATACATAAGCGATAACACAGAATCAGGTGATGAAATAATAGTTAATGACTCTTTGCATTTTGGCTGCGGTCTTTACGCATACAGTAGCGACAAATTCATATTCACTGGTGTTGAAACAGAAGAAGGTAAAAACCCGGTTTTCCTTCATATCAAGAACACTTATAAAAACATTCTGGCAGCTCTTAAAAATCTGGTTTGCCGTGATGGATATTTAGACGTTAATACCCTTAATATTACTTTGTGTCTCTAACCCTCTAATACGTTACGATTATGAAAAAATATATCTTCACATTGTTTGCTTTATCAGCTCTTTATATTGCAATATATATTATAAATATCCTGTTTGTGATAATCAATTATTCGGCCCTTTTAATTGGTCGTTCGCCTTCCCTTTCTTTCGGTTCGCAAATTTCATTTGCAGGCTGGGGGCTTCCTCTGGTAGTTGTCATTGCCTTGGCTGCGTTCCTGATGAACGCAGCATACACAGCAGCCGAAAAGAAATAACCCATCAATAAAACAGAAACAATAAGTAAAACCTTTTAAATGATTATGAATATGAAGACTTTTAAAGTAAACCGCGATTTATTAAACCAGTTAATTAACGGCCGTTTGAATATTATCAACTGGGACGTACAGAAAAGCGCAAAACGTATCTTAAAAGAGAACAGAGTAAAGGCGTTCAGAAAGTATGTAAGCAAAAGAGCCGGGAAAAACGCTACATTACAACAGATTGTAGACTGCATTAAAGATTATGACTGGTTCGGAGCTTACGCAAAATTCAAAGGGGATGATCTGGAATTTTTCGGTATGACTCCTGGTGAAACTATTTCCGGAATGTTCCAATACCTGAATGATAATTACGAAGAGAAGGGCGATATAAATCAGCTTGACGGTAAAAAGTTTACCATAACAGGCGTAAAGGGTGAATTTACATTCTATTACTGTTTCATGCACTACCTTTTTGCAGAGGGAAGAATAAGCGTAAATGATGCTTTAAATTACATGAGAGCCTAAAACATATTATTATAAACCTAAACGATTATCATTATGACATACTTTCACAACATAACCAGCCTTTCAGATTTGAAAAAACAATACCGTGAACTGGTAAAGAACAATCACCCGGATAAGGGCGGCGATATAGCCGTAATGCAGGCAATAAACAACGAGTTTGAGCAGTTGTACAACATTTGGAAAGACCGAAAGGAAGCAGCCGATACAACAGGCTACGCCAACGACTACGAAGGTGCAACCGCCAAGCAATACACGCAACACGTTTACGAGGAGTACGGCTGGACCGGATCACGCCGTGACCGTTCGTACACACGTAAGGAACTGAAAGTAATTTTCGCTAAGTGGTTAAAAGAAACTTATAAGGGCTGTACATTCTCTATCAGCCTGAGCGGATACAACAGTATTTGCGTGCGGCTTCTCAAAGCTGATTTTAACCCGTTCAAGGGCGATGTGAAATTAAAATATAGCTTTTCGCGCTACAGTATAACCGATGATCCGGAACTGAATGACCGGGCAAAAGAGATGTTCAATAATATAGAATCTTATCTCATGTCATACAATTATGACCGCTCAGATTTAATGACCGATTATTACGATGTAGGCTTTTATCTGGACATGGTGATAGGCAGCGGTAAAACTCCGTTCAAAGTGGAGATACCGAAAAGCCGCCGCGCGTCTGGGGCTTGTTCCGCTGAATTCAAGTATAAGGAAGGGCCGGCACACCAGGCAATTAAAAAAGCGTTAGGCAAACAATACTTTGCCGATGTTGTAAATTATGGGTTAGTATTAGGTTCTGATTATATCTATAATGATAGCGTATTTTTTAGCGCGAATAATTATTCAGCGCCAAAAACTATGCGTAAAAAAATGGATAAACTTTTATCCGTTGGAATAGTTACAAAAGCTAAATACGGTTGTATTGTGTTCGTAGGTTATACTCCAGAAGTAGAAAAAGCATTAGCCGATGAAGACCGCGCAAAAGAAAAAGCTTTCAAGGCTTGGCAGGAAGAGCAGCGCACCGGAAAGAAGCAGGAAACAAAACGCGAAAGCACAAAGGAACAGCCGGCGCAGGAATGCAACAAGGAAGCCGAGAAAATCGGAGCTTTCAAAATTGTAGATTATTCGGAAAAAGCGTTTGCAGTGGTGGGTGATACCCGCGCAATCAAAGATACATTAAAGCAGAACGGAGGCCGTTTTAATTCGTCGTTGACGGTTGGCGGTTCGAAGGTTGCCGGATGGATATTTAGTAAAAAAAGTATAGACGCGGTGCGTAATGCCTTGCGTGCCTTCTGCACTCAGGAACAGCCAGCCGAACAGCCTGTACAGACCGAACACACCGAGGATCAACCAGCAGCAGAACACAACCAACAGCAGCCGGAACAGCCGGAACAGGCCGAGCCGGAAAATAATAGTGCAGCCTATGACGTTACGCAAAAATCACTGATTTTTCCGAGACTCACGTTAATCTCTACAGATATATATAGTTTATATGAGATTAACGGAGTACCTTTTATTTCTCATTGTAAGATTAGGAACGATAAAGCCTTAAAGGAGGGAGAAATATTTAATGTATATACAGACGACGAACATAAATACGGCGTTGAATTTGACGGTGAAAGTATTGAAACAAGCATTTTAAGGGATCTTTCATTTATTCTTAAAACAGAGTGCAACGAATTCGGAAAGGCTTTACCGAAACAATTTGAAGGGCTAAAAGGCGTAAACATAGTTAACGATTTGCTTTTATTGCTTGATGTCCTGCAGGAGCTTTTAACCGAGCAGCCGAAAGCAGAAGAAAAACAGACGACACCGGAAGACGTTGCAAAGGTATTAGAACTTATTCCCGCTTTGCTCGATGATGTATGCCATATACTGAGAGCAAACAAACAGAGAAAAGAACCTGCAGCAGGAGACAGAAAGAAAATAGATAACACCACATACAACAGTGTTTGTATATCTGTAATCGGCACGGGAGAATATAAAGCCGCAAGGCAAGCGATAAAGCAAGCCGTAAGGAAATACAGATTCACCGTACCTCAGCTTAAGTATTTATTATTCATAATTCATAATCACCCCGGCATCAGCCGGGAAAGTGTAAGGGATGCGGCGTGAGCCGCGCCCCTTATATAAATACCTGGCTATGGAATTTTTCAAAAATCACAGATTCTTAATCAAAAATATAAATGTCATGTTTAAAAACGTTCAAGCAATATCAGATAAATCGTACCAGATTTTTTCATACCTTGCCGAAAAATCAAGAAACGGAAACGGATATTTCAAGCAGGATGCCGGACGCGGATATATGCCGGCAGTGATTGAAAACATTTTAAACGGTGAAGGGTGGGAACATATCAGCCTTACGCATTACGGAGTATGCAACGGAGACCTTATGGCCGACCCTGAAATGATTTTCTTTCACGACCTGAAAGAGCATAAAGCTTATGCTGCATACTATCGGAATGACTATGCATCAATTGAAATGAACGCTATCAAGTTCTCAGACGATGGGAAACCTAACAAAGTCCATACAGACATACAAAAAGACTTGACAAGTTTTGCGGAACTATGGATGATGAATATTAATGAGCAACAGAATTTAAACTTTTAGCATAATAAAAACATGGAAGGACCAACTATTTTCTCAATTATCTTTATCCTGCTTTGTGCAGGCTATCTGGTGGTAAGATACCGCCGTTACAACATTCATCGTGCACTGAATCTGCCGACAAATCCTCCGCGTTATCCGGACAGTGCCATTAATTCGGCCAAGGAAATAGGTAAATTCCTGTTCACCCGTGCGGAGATTTGCGGAGTTCACTTCATGACGGCCGACAAAGATACGGGCGTTTCCTACGAAGCTATCCGCGACATCTCTCGTGGAAAAGACACGCACATAGTGAACTTCCTGCGCATGGCTCACTTCCTGGGCTGCGAGGTGGTGATACGGCAAATAGGTACGACAGACACAGAGGACCCGGCAACAACTCCGCAAGTTTACGAGGAAATGATTGCCAATATTGAAGAGGAGAACAGAAGATAAAAAACAGTGATCATGCAAATATTCCTACCATCGCCAAGCTGCCTGCAAACCGCCAGGCAGCTTGACAAACGGCGGCTTAACAAACAGATTATAGAAGCTGAACAGATTCTCCGCGCTATCAACGGAAAAGGCCGCGGATGGCTCAACCATCCTGCCACCCAGATGTATCGTCCGTATAAAGAATGGCTCCAGCTATATAGGGACTGTCTGATGGAATTTCAACGGGGAGATATTGAAGCAGCCGACCAAATCAGCCGTCAGGCTGATGATGTCCGTCCTCCTTTCGTAACGGACGAGTTCTGCCGCCAGCATGCCAGAAGGCTATACACCAAAGCTCCCGAACTTTATCCCCAGTTTTCACAACTTGGAACCAGCCTGGAAAACTGGTACGTGATTGACGGATCAATAATTCGTTATGTAAACGGGAAAAAAGATAATAAATTAACTAAAAATAAAACAAATAATGAACTACAATATAACACTTATAAAATACACGGATGAAATATTAAATTCTTTCAAAAAACAGAACAGAGAAAGATTATATCAGAATTATCTGTCTTTTAAAAAGAAATTTAAAGAGTTTTCAAACGGTAAAGATGTAAGAATATGTGATATAAATGCGGATATGGCAGAACGTTTTTCTGATTATATCCGATATAATAACGGTAGCACGAAGAACACCCAGTCTTTTTATTGTAGAATATTCAGGGCTATATACAATCGTGCCGTAAATGCAGATATGGTTAAAGATAAGAAACCATTTAGGCGTGTTTTTACCGGAAATGAAAAAACGGTACATAGAGCTTTAAACTTGTCTGATTTCCGTAAATTCTATCAGTATGAACCCCAATCGGATAAAGAAGAAAAAGCAAAGGATTTATTTATGCTTTCTTTTTATCTGAGAGGTATGGCTCCTGTTGATTTGATTGGATTGAAAAAGGAGAATCTGAAAGGTAATACCATAGAATATAAACGAAGAAAAACCGAACAATTGCTGATTGTCGGAGTACACCCAAAGGCTCGTGAGATTTTGAAAAAATATGCAAGGGAAAACAGAGATGAGCTGCTAAGTAAAGCCATACAGTCTACCCCCAAAAGCACTATGCAACGAACAAATGTTTACTTAAAACAGATAAGCAAAAAATTGAATCTTTCTGTACCTGTTACTATGTATGTAGCCAGGCATAGTTGGGCAAGCATAGCCAGAGATAACAGAATTGACATTCCGATAATCAGTCAGGCATTAGGGCACGACAATGTGGAAACTACACGTATATATTTATCAAGCATAAGCACAGATTTGCTTAATAAAGCAAACAGAAAAGTAATTGATTCAATTACACGAACCTGATTTTAATTGAATATTATTCTAGATGTGGGATAATATTTTCTTTTAAATCTGATTTTATTCTGATTTTAATATTTTAAGTATAAAAGTTTCTTGTAATAAGACGGTAAAAGAAAATGAAATAAAAGAAGAATTGAAAAATGAACTTGATTTATAGCTTTTACATACCGCAAACAGAACATCTTGTAAACTTGTGCAAGGTTTCAAACAACCTGTACAATCAGGCTTTATACCTGTTCCGTCATTCTCTCAAGAATGAGAATAAATGGCTGTGGTATGCCGACATGGATAAGCTGATGAAAGCTACGCCTAATCTTGAGGGAGAGATAAACTATAAACTTCTGAAAGCTCAGGTTTCGCAGCAAATCCTGAAGGTTCTGGACAGAAATGTGAAAGCATACTGCAAGGCAATAAAGGACTTCAAGGCACATCCTGCAAAATACAAGGCAATGCCGCAGCTTCCTTCTTTCAGAAAGCGCGGCAGCCTGTTTAACCTGTATTATTCTAATCAGTCGGCAAGAATTAAGGACGGAATGATCCGTCTTGCCAAAAACCTTATTATCCCCATTCCTCAATGGGATAAGTACAAGGAACGTATTCAGAACTTTCAGCAGGTAAGGATACTTCCTTCCGGCAAGAAACTGAAAGTTGAAATAGTTTACCGTCAAGAGGTTAAAGATGCAGATTTAGACAAGTCCAAATACGCTTCAATAGATTTAGGCATCGATAATCTGGCTACGATGGTAACGGATAAAGGCAGCTTTCTTTACAGCGGCAAGTTCCTGAAGTCTTACAACGGGAACTTTAACCGTCAGCTTGCAAAGCTGCAAAGCATAAAGGACAAGCAGGGAATAAAGAAAGCTACAAAGCGAATGCAAAATCTTTATGAAAAGCGTGACAGATACTTTGAGGACGCATTTCATAAATACAGCCGCATGATAGTCAATCATCTTATAGAAAACAGAATAGGAAACTTAGTTGTAGGCTACAACACCGGCTGGAAGCAGTCGGTAAACATAGGAAAGCGCAACAATCAGAAGTTTGTGCAGATTCCGTTTGCGAGACTGGCTTCCTATCTGAAATATAAATGTAGAATGGCTGGAATACGGTTCGTGGAAAATGAAGAATCCTATACATCAAAGTGTGATGCGCTTGCAAAGGAAGAAATCGGGAAACATGAGTCGTATCTCGGAAAGAGAGTAAAACGTGGATTGTTCCGTTCTTCTACAGGCAGATACATCAATGCCGATGTAAATGGAGCAGTAAACATTTTAAGAAAAGTAGTCGGTGATTCTGATTGTATCAGTCAGATAACCGGTAGCGGGCGGTTGTTGCGTCCGATAAGGTACAGCAGTCCTTTCAGGGTTGCGTGACTTATGCAAAAAACAGAATAGATTTTAATAATTTGAATAGTTTTTACAACATACTTCAATTAATTGATAATCAGCACCGGCTCAGGCGTGAACCAGTGGTTTTTTGAATTTTACGTGCAATTTTAATGCGATTCTTGCTTAAAATTGTTACATTTGCCATGCGAAAGAAAAACAATGAATTAACCATTAAAGCAGGGCAAATGATCTATACTAACCAACGACGCAGGGAGCTTAACAAAGCTCTGTTTTCTAAACTGCAAAATCCCCTTATTACTGCGCTCGCCGAGGAAGGCGACTCACACATTTTTCTTGAACATCTGCCAAAGGATGCCGAGGAAATTCCCACAGACGACTGCCTGATGCGTAATGTGCCGCGAGGTGTGCTGCCGTGGAACCAGGTGATGCCGGTATTCATTCCTGCTATGTACAACGGGAAGAAAGCTTATCTGGTGAACTACGTGAATAATTCACAGAAGAGCATACAGACGGCGCTCGAAAAACTGAACACCTGCGGAATGTATTACATTCCCGGCATGACGCTGGAGAAAGGAGTGGATTATGAATGAATTTAAGAAGATGGCCATGCAGGGATGCCTTATCCTGATTGGCATGGTACTGGTAGCAGGATTCTGCCTGTATGGAATCATTAGTCTTATAAAACAATTTATCTGAAAACGGCATGGAAGAAAAAAGATATTACTACAAGGTGTCGCTATCGAACACGCATCGCGGACGCTGCATTCAGGAACTGATTGATAAAGGGAATAGAGCGGTGGAAGCGGCCAACGAACTTGCCGCCTGTCTGGGTGCTGAATCGCGGACGGACCGTCCGGGACGGCTGTTCCCGGGAGTAGGAATCGGAAGCCTGAAGTTCCATAGAGTTCCCAACCTTTTTGCCTACCAGTTTATCGGTAAGGGAGAATATATCCCGAATATGCAGAACGAGAAAGGGCAGGAGATAGCACGTAAAATCATGGACCTGCCGGACGTGACCTCCGGCGATTTTCGGGTGGCGTTTGGCATTCCTATAAACCGCCAGCACACTCCGCAGTGGTTTATCTACAACGGAAAGGCGTACCTGTGCAGCCGCTATCCGCTGGGAGAGGAATACGAAACCATCCTCCAGCAGGAGTTTGATTCAAAACGGAAGAAAGTATGAGCTATCAGGTGAATCTTTTCCGAAAGCCTCCGGTAATTGGTGAAGTAGTTTCGCGTGCGGAATACCGCGAGATACTTCTGGCACGCATGGCCGCCGGCGACCTCTATGCGTCGGAAACGCTGGCCATGGTGCGAAAGGCCGACATGGCGCTGGATGTGCTTCGTGAAAAACCTATATACAAAAGAAAGAATGAATCCGTTTGATATTTTTCTGGTTGCTATATGACTACAACGAAGAAGATGTATATCGAAAAGCCGGACTTTCTGAAAATCGTGTGAATGTGGTTTATGCGAGAGTTTCAACTCCTAAACAGAAAAGAGGGTAAAACGTGGACTGTTTCGCTCTTATACAGGCAGATACATCAATGCCGATGTAAATGGAGCAGTAAACATTTTAAGAAAAGTAGTCGGTGATTCTGATTGTATCAGTCAGATAACCGGTAGCGGGCGGTTGTTGCGTCCGATAAGGTACAGCAGTCCTTTCAGGGTTGCGTGACTTATGCAAAAAACAGAATAGATTTTAATAATTTGAATAGTTTTTACAACATTAAGTGTAGCTTTTGGATGGAGTATTCTTTTTGCAATAGGAATAACTGTTTCTGCATTTAAAGAACTATTGAAAATGATAAAACAAATGATGGAGGATTGACATGGGATGTTTTATTTGTGCAAAATGCGGGTGCGTGGACAACACCGCCACTTCGGAATACTGGAGCATTGTGACAAGACTTGCGCCAGATGCAGAATGGGACGAAAGTCTTCTGCCGTACAAATGGAAACCGCTTTGTTCGGAATGCTGTAAAATAGAGTTTGACGAAACCGGAAATCACGCAAGATATATTCCAGGAAAATGGCACGGAAGATTTCCGAAAGAAAAAGCTACGGAAGACCAGAAACGCCGTGTGGGTAAAGACGGACTGATTCAACATAAATGAAAGATTATGGGAGAGAAGAAATTCAAGCATGTAATGATAGATACGGAAACACTGGGAAGGACACCTGGAAGCGTGGTCCGTTCGGTGGCTGCCGTAGAGTTTGACCCGCAAACGGGTGAAACCGGACGACAGAAGGTGTGGAAAATAGACCTTACCGATTCTATCCGATACGGTTTTAAGGTAGAAGCATCTACACTTAAATGGTGGATGATGCAGTCGGACGAAGCACGACGCGAATTTGTGGAAGGAGCAGAAACACCACTGGAGGATTTCCTGGAGGATTTCATGCAATTTATAGCTGCTACGGACGAAGGGAACGACTTCACGTTATGGTGTCTTCAGCTTGATTTCGACGTGGCTATGCTTCGTTCCATGTATTCATGGTATAACTTGAACGTGTACAGATGCGACGAAGAAGTGCTTCCGTGGAACTTCCGGAAAGTGCGCGATGTGCGTCCGTATATGGATGCTCTGGATAGTGCAGGTCTTCTTCCTCCGAAGGTGGCGGACAGACACACTCCGCTGGCCGACTGCCTGGCTCAAATAAACTGTGTGCATCTGGTTGAAAAGAATAATCTTGTAGTGAGATAGTGGTATGCCGCAAGCAAGTATTTTCAATATGGATTGTATGATAGGAATGGCTTCTTTGGAAGCTCATTCCTTGGACTGTATTATATGTGATCTTCCGTATGGTGTGCTGAATAAACAGAATCCTCATGCAAAATGGGATACGGAACTTCCTCTTGATGAACTGTGGAGTCAGTATCGCAGACTGATAAAACCAAACGGTGCTATTATCTTATTCTGTCAGGGAATGTTTACAGCCCGTCTGATGATTAGCAATCCAAAAATGTGGAGATACAATTTAATCTGGAAGAAAGGTACACGTTCATCCGGATTCCTGAATGCTAACCGTATGCCGTTACGTAATCACGAAGATATAGCGGTATTCTACCAGAAGCTTCCTGTATATCATCCTCAAATGACAATAGGGGAGAAGAATCACGGAAGAAATGTAAGAGGGGTTCAATCAAATAATAAATGTTACGGAGATTTCAAGGTAGTAGATACTGTATTTACCAACGAGAAATATCCGCTTTCGGTAATAGATATCCCCAAAGAGCATGACAGCTTTTATCATCCTACACAGAAGCCAGTAGCACTTTTAGAATATCTCATACGAACTTACACAGACGAAGGTGATACAGTGATGGACAACTGTATGGGTAGTGGAACGACCGGTGTAGCTTGCATGAATACAGGGCGTAACTTTATCGGATATGAGAAAGAAAAGAAGTATTTCGACATTTCTCAGGAAAGAATATTTTCAGCTCAAAAGGAAGTAAAAAATAATTGATATGCCAATAAGCGAAACATATAACATGGACTGCATGGAATACATGCGGTCCATACCCGACAAATTCTTTGAATTGGCAATTGTAGACCCACCATACGGACTTGATGCAAAAAGTGTCCGTTGTGGTGGGGGTAAATATAAAAACAGTTGTTTAGCAAGAGGTGATATAAGGAAATGGGATATACGGCCTAATGAAGAATATTTTCAAGAGCTTTTTCGTGTAAGTAAAAACCAGATTATTTGGGGTGGGAATTATTTTCCGCTTTCACCTACACGTTGTTTTGTATGTTGGGATAAGCAAAAAAAATTAGAAAATTTTTCTCAGTGCGAACTGGCGTGGACATCTTTTAATAAACCTGCAAAACTTATTTCTATATCAAACACAGGTCCCAAATTAGATAAAGGGAAATTTCATCCTACTCAAAAGCCGATAGAATTGTATGCTTATCTGCTACGAACATTTGCAAAAGCGGGTGACAAAATCTTAGATACTCACCTTGGTAGTGGAAGCAGTCGAATCGCAGCTTACAAAATGGGATTTGATTTTTATGCTACAGAAATAGATAAAGAGTATTTTGAGGCACAGGAAAAAAGATTTCTTGAAGAGTGTAAAGGAGAAATAAAGACATCTAAAGGAATACTTGTACAAGGAGATTTATTTAAGCCATGAACGTCACCACCGACACAATAAACCACATATACCAGTATGCTAACTACCGCACAAACGAGCGATGCGGAGAAACCGTAACCGTTCCGGGACTTACGGAAGGTGCGCATACCTTTTGCCGTAGCCGGCTGGAAGAAAAATATATGTTTGTGCTTTCGGCTGTGAAGGGACTTCCTCGCGTGATGCGTTACAGCAATCGTCCGGAAGGCGCTCCATGGATTCTGGCACGCGGTCACGGAAGCCGGTACGAAGGGGCCACGCTCGATTCAGCCGAGCGTCTGCTGGTGATGGCCGTCGCGCTCGGTATTGTGCGTGTGATGAAACCATACTGCGACTCGTGCGATGTTCCGAATGTGGTGATTGACGACGAACGACTGCGGAAAATGGAAATGATGCAGCCCAAACATTCCAGACGTTTTTCATTACTGAACTGGTAAACCTTACGATCTATGCTCACACTCGCCAACCGGACCTACGTTCTATGCTTCGAACAGTCGTACACAGCGGCCGCACTCATGGAGTGGATTGAAGCAGGAAAAGAGCCCGAAATATCTATCCGGAATGCCAAAAAAGGAGTAGAACGAAGCGTCGTTCTTACCATAAAAGACAAAGACGGCATTTATCTATCACTTATTCAGCGTATTGCATCTGTTACATCAGCAAGAATCCATATAATATCGGATGTTTTATGAAATTTAGCAACAATTTTAATGCGATTTCGGTTTAAAATTGTTACATTTGCCATGTCATACAATGACATGTTGGGTGATAAAAGGTATTTGTAAATTCAGGGTTCCGCATCCGTGCGGAGCCCTTTGTAAAACCTGAAATACATGGCAAAGAAAAACATAAAATGCTATAACTCCGGTAAAATAGGCGGTCTTTCCTACCTGCAGGCATACAAGAACTTTGATAATGCAGATCAGGAGATTGCCGAGATGGGTTTCACTCCCGTGAATCCTATCATTCTCGGACTGAAACCATCGCGCCCGTACTGGATGCACATGGTGTGGGACATTCTGCTGCTTTCCCGTTGCGGTCACATCTACCTGCAGCAGAACTGGAAGTCAAGCCGTGGAGCAAGAATCGAGTTCAGGGTGGCGAAATTCCTGGGTATTCAGATATGGTTTCAGGGAAATCCTGGGGAAGACAATTTGTACAGCGAAAATTTTTGTGATGTAATGAAATGCAAATAAAATGGGAAAAACAAAAATCAAACTTACAAGTAAGCAGAAAGCAATTATAAAAGCAATTTGCATAGCTTCCGGCCTGTTTATCGGGAACCGGATTTTCAATCATGTATCAGCTTGGCTTGGCATTGCAGTTATATGCGTGACTCTGCTAGCATCTATTTATTTAATCTATAAACACATCAAAAAAACTTATGAAAAAAACGATTAATTTAATTATTGCGGTAATAGGAATAGTATTATTCTCCGCATGTTCTCGTGTAGCACCTAACTATGCAGGTGTATTAATGGAAAACTACGGTAAAAATGGGAAAGAAGACTTCAAGATTGTATCGGGTAAAGTATCTGTATGGGAACCTGGTACAGAACTTTTTCAAGTTCCGCTGTTCGACCAACGTGGAGGTTTCCAAGAGCCGGTTATTTTAAAAGCTGCGGACAATACAGAGTTTACAGCATGTCCGGTATATTCATATAAGGTTGTTAAGAGCCGTGCGGTAGATGTAGTATTCGACAACAAGCATATCGGTGGAGGAAACGATTTTATGACTTCACTTGAAGATAATATACTTGAGCCACGAATGTATGACCTGATAAAAGAAGAAAGCAGGAAATATAAGACAGACAGTCTGATGGCAGACGGAGGTTCTCTTGCTTTTGAAAAAAATCTGGAACAAATAGTAAGGAAAGAATTTAATGATAGAGGTCTTGAATTGAGAAGCTTCTCTGCTCAGCTTGAATTTTCAAATAAAGTAAGAGAAAAGATAGACAGTCGTAACGAAGTAAATACCAATATTTCCGTTCTTGACCAGCAAATTGAAGAACAAAAAAAGCGTAACGAACTGGAACAACTTCGTACAGAACAGCTTTTGATTCAAAGCCGTGGTTTAACTAAAGAAATTCTTCAAAAGCAGTTTATTGAAAAATGGGACGGTAAGACACCATTATACGGTGTTGTTCCTGAATTTCTTAAACTTACGAAATAACTATCTAAATAGCCAAGTTGAATAAAATGGCTCCCGCGTGAAGTGCGTCGGCGCACGTTTTCCATAATGTTTAGTTTAAAAGTTTTGGCAAATTCACATTTCAGGGGTTCGACTCCCCGGCGCGGGACTAAATCTTAAAAGAAATGACACTAGATGAAAAAATAGAATACTCCATTAACCTTCTTCGCAAAAGTGAAGAGATGGCATTGAGAATGGACCCAGAAAACGGATTTTATCTGGCGTTTTCTGGTGGGAAAGACTCCCAGGCCCTCTATCATCTTGCCGTACAGGGGGGGGTGAAATTCAAGGCTCACATGAACCTTACAAGCGTGGACCCACCTGAAGTTATACGTTTCGTGAAAAAGAACTATCCCGATGTGGAACTGATAAAACCACGCATGAGCATCTACGAAATGGCAAAGAAGAAGGGATGTCTTCCTACCCGGCTTGTTAGATGGTGCTGCGAAGAGTTTAAGGAAATGTCAGGCGCAGGGAAAGTTACCCTGATTGGAATACGCAAATCGGAGAGTACGAACCGGAAGAAAAGAAATGAAATTGAAACGGGAGACCGTAAATTCTCCGGAACATTTGACCAGTGGAGCGAGCATCAGGAAAAAATGGTGACATGTGTAGGTGGAAAAGACAAAATACTGGTTTCTCCTATCCTTTACTGGACTGAAAAGGATGTATGGGACTACTTGAAACGAATGCACATTCCGTATTGCGAGCTGTACGACAAGGGTTATAAACGGATAGGATGTATTATGTGCCCCATGTCGAACTACAAACAGAACGTGCGAGAAATGAAGAATTTTCCGCATGTTGGGAAAAACTGGAGAAAAACAATTGAATGGCTGATCGAAAACAAATGGAAGGACAAACCGCTTTTGCAAGATCCTGATCTGGCCCTGAAATGGTGGATAAGCAAGAAGTCTTTCAAAGAATTTTATGCAGACGAAGTGATGCAGCAGAAATTAGAGTTTAAAGATTAAAAGAAACGATATGATAAACAAATGTACATTCATCGGTAATCTGGGGAAAGACCCCGATTATAAAGTGCTGGAAAGCGGTCACAAGGTAGCGAGTTTCTCCATCGCCTGCAGCCGGAAAGTGAAAAACAAGGAAAATGGAGAGACAAAGGAATATACGGAATGGATTCCCATTGTGGCCTGGGACAATCTGGCCGAAATTATCAGCCAGCTGGCCCGCAAAGGTTCGCAGGTATATGTGGAAGGGGAGTTCCGCACACGAAGCTACGAGGCAGAAGGAACCGGAGAAAAACGCTATGTGTCCGAAATATGGGCACGCGATTTCCGTCTGCTCGGACGGAAGGCAGAATCATCGTCTGCTCCGCTTCCTACTTCGCCCGACGATTTCGGCAGCCAGCCCGCACCGGCTTCTGCTCCTTCACCCGCTCAGCCGGCACAAGCGGCCCCACAGCAGCCTACGCAGGGAACGCTTAATATGACTGACGAAAAGGATGATCTTCCTTTTTAATACGAACAGATTAATCATTTAGCGATATGAACGAATTTACAAACCCGGCAGGGAATCTGGGAAACAATCCTTTCTTGCAGGCTCCCTCCACCATTTTACCCATGAAGGGGAAAAGCTCTGAAACAGGGCTTGCGGCTTCTATCAGCCGTCCGAAATCCATGATTCCCGTCAAACGAAACCGGTTTGACCGCTACACTGCACAGCAGCGCATGGCCAGTGCAGACATTCTGAACGCCCACCTGCTCATGGTGGAAATCATGATGACAAATATCACTCAGAAATACATCTACGAAGTGGTTTCCTGCCTGAAGGAACGCGGACTGATGCGTCACAACATGAAGCGCAGGGCCAACGAACTGGTAAATCTGTCTAGTGACCTTATGAAGCGATGCAATGCGCACGATGCCATGCAGGTTCGTACCTTTACAGAAACCATCCACCCCGGGCTGTCCGGAAGTTTTATTAGGGGGGGGGGCGGCACACTGACACAGAAGCTTCAGAACATCTTCTGGAAAACCTACGGAGAAAAAATCAACCTCATTTATTTTGCTACAAAGAATGCGCTCGACAAGTGCAACGTGCGCCAGAGCGACCTTGTATCGAACATGGAGATGGTGGCCATGATGTGTACCACCGGAATCGAGTTCTACGACTGCATGTGCCGGAAGGTGGACGGACTGCTCAACGGAGTAGGTAAGGTGAACCGGCAGAAAAGCCAGCACAACGAAAAGATGATGGCTGCGGTGAAAGATATGCTGCGTGAGATGGTGGGAAACATTGAAATACCCGATAAGGAGGGAACGGATGTGCGCACCTTGACCGCACAGTTCCAGATGGAGCTGGTGAAAGACGACCTGCTGAAACTGGTGGAGAGCGGAATCGTTTCGCTACAGGTAGAGTTTATAGAATACGTCATCGCCAGTCTGCGCATGAAGATGGCCGGAGAAGGGCTCTGCTTTCAGGACTACCGCACACTGATGGCACGCATGGGCACTAAGAACAACGTGCGTATGCTGCTGAATGAAATCGCTTCGATCCCTCTTCCTGAATCGGACGACTATGAGGTGTACGATGTCATGGAAATGCTGCCCGATGCAAAGGCAGAAGGCGAAAGCGTGATTGACAAGTTCCGTCACCTATGCCTGGAAGACCATATCCGCACAGTACCTGAAACAAACGAATCCATTACTCTCAGAAAGCTTCGTCAGGAAGTCTACCGCAATCACGGCACACTGAGTATGCTTACCCTACGCTATCTGTACAACGTGTTTGGCACAAAGAAGGCTATGGCAGAATACATAGCGCGTGCGGATGCCGACGTAATGGCGCGTACACTCCGTATGCTGAAAACGGTCAAAGTGAGTCAGCTCGCACTAAAAGACGGATGCCGATACGAACTCAACCTCGGTCAGGGCGTGCGTGCCATGTATGAGATGCACGGTTATACCCGCGAAAAGTTTGCTTCCATGGCAGGTGTAGGAACAGACCGGCTGCTGGAACTGGAGGCCATGGGCGACCTGGCATCCTATCCCCATGCGGAGAAAGCCGTCGGTCCGCTTGTAATGGACGTGGGTAAGATGCTGGGTGCAGACCCCCGTTACGTGCTGTTTGCTTCCCTACGTGATACAAAAGAGAAAGGCACACTCCCGGAGGTTTATAAACGCCTTTTCCGCGAAATGGAGAAAGTATATAACGATAACAACGATAAATCAAAAGAAAATGGGAAAGAAGAGAAAAAGGAATAACAAACGAGTAAATCCGCCTGAAATAAATAAAAGAATGCTATGTGATTTCCTTGATATAAAATCAGACGCTGGAAATATGATGGAACTATTCGGAGGTTTCTGGCCATTAATTGAGAAAAAAGAACAGGATATGTTAAACATCCGAGATATAACCGAAGTTCCACAGCTTGATTTCAGAAAAATAATAGGCAATAAACAACCATCAGGAACTAAAATAGCAACATATATGGAAGGTAAAATTAACGTATCAAAATTCAGTGTCGGGCAGGTAGTAAAGCTGAAAGACTACGACTCGCTTAAATTGGTGAATGATTCCCTCATTTATCATCTGGAAGAATATGATTTGAAACGTATTTCAGACGCTCAGGTTGCAATCTACAAAGTGCATAATACCCGTCAGCTCCACAAGGACGGGAAGCCAGTGTTCTGGTATGAGGTAGGTCAGTGGGGTCGGAACATAGCCGACGTGCCGGAAGATTTTCTGGAAGAACTGCCTGAACCGGTAAATATACCTTCTGATAACGACGAAGGAGAGAAACAACCGGAGAAACCCGCGCAAGAAACCGAGGAAGAAATGGTTGCGAAGTTTGAAGAGGTGCTGAATGAACTTAAACCTTACGATGCGCTGGCAGATGGGACTTTAAGATTCAAGCATGATAGAATAAATGCTCTGTATAAAGATTGTTTTAAAAAGACCGCATCCGATTTATATTGTACAGAAAGTTTACTTCATATTGCTGGTTTAGCTCGTTCCGCTTATAAGAACAGATCTTTGGATAGTAGATTGTCTATGGACGAAATCAGCCAAGAACAGCTTGACACTTACCGCAAAAAGAACGCCGACTATGGAAACGCCTTTGAAAAGTCAATGGACGAAGACGGACTCTTGGTAGCTAAAATCCGCATCGGTGACAAAATTCGGAGAATAAATTCCCTGATTAAAAATAATAGTGAAGGGCAGGTGAAGGACGAAAGGCTGGAAGATACTTATCTGGACCTGGCCAACTATTGCGTGATGACAATTCTTTGGATCAGAAAACAATATTCTAAATAAAATAACTATGGCAGGAAGTAATATCAGCAGAGACCACATAGCTATGGAAGCGATGAAGGTGCTCATGGAGAAAACAGTTTCAAATAATCTGAAATTAACAGGCAGGATCAAACGATTCTTTGGCCTGAATCATAGTACATATACATCATTAGACAAAAAGATGATAGCTAAATTATCATACGAAATGGCCGATGCCATGATTGCACAACGCGAAAAAATAATGGAGGACAAATTATGATGCACACATGGTTTGAAGGGAAAATCCGCTACGAAAAGGTAGCGGAAAACGGGATGAACAAGAAAGTGACGGAGCCCTATCTGGTAGACGCACTCAGCTTTACAGAAGCCGAAGCACGTCTCATTGAAGAAGTCACCCCGTTTATTTCGGGAGAGTTTACCGTGACCGACATCAAGCGGGCCAACTACAGCGAGATATTTCCGTCCGACGAGGAAGCTGCCGACAAGTGGTACAAATGCAAGCTGTACTTTATCACCATCGACGAGAAAAGCGGTGCGGAGAAGAAGACAGCTACCAACATTCTGGTACAGGCAGCCGACCTTCGCGATGCGGTGAAGAAACTGGACGAAGGCATGAAAGGTACTATGGCCGATTACGTCATTGCATCCATCGCAGAGACCGCCATCATGGACGTATGTCCGTATCAGGCCGAAGCTGAAGTACAGCCCGAGTTCGAGGAATACGACTATGAGAAATTGTCTGCGGCCGCTCGTGTATGCCACAACTTAGGAATCAAAGAAAAGGGCGGAAAGAAATGTATCAATACTGACCCGATAAACGTGCTGAATATTCATTACGGTTACGGAAGCGGTCTGAAACTCATTCAGCAGCTTATCAACAAAGGTGTTCTGAAACGTGATGGAGACTACATTTCTGTGGTAGACAAGCCGCTGGAAGAGTTCGACTGGTACATCAAAAAGAAGGAAGACGATGGAAAAGTGGAATAAGGCACTGGACATTCCGGTAGAGATACTTTTTAAGTACCTCTGCCGGGACTACCGGCGCGAACAGGCACGCACGGCGGAACTGGAGAAGAAGGTGGAAAAGCTTCAGGCTGAGTTGAACTATGAGCGGAACAACACGCCCACGGTGGAGAAATTGCAACGCCGGGTTTCATCGCTCCAAACAAAAGTACGCGAGCAGGAAGGAACCATCAAGGCAAGAAACCTTGCCATTAAGCGGTTGAAAGGTGAAATAACGGAATAGTTTATGATGTACACAGATAAAACATTTTATAGTCATACTATATATCAAAATCCATATTCTGTTTTTGGCTCTACAGAAGCGTATGAAAAACTAGCCCAAACTCTCCGCCATACCTCACTCCATGTGCCGTTCTATTTCAGTATTGTCGGTCAGAACCGTCACGTACCCCGAAAGGACGGTAAGAAGTACCATACAAAGTTTAACCGGAATGTGCGTCCGAAGGGTACACATTCACATTCCAAATTTTACAGATAAAATGATAAATTTATTATACATCGACCTTTTTTGTGGAGCCGGAGGAACTTCTACCGGTGTAGAAAATGCACGTGTCAACGAATCACAATGCGCAAAAGTAATAGCCTGTGTAAATCACGATGCTAATGCCATCGCCAGCCATGCGGCAAATCATCCGGACGCGCTTCATTTCACAGAGGACATCCGAACGCTGGAGCTTTCAGGACTGGTTGCGCATGTAGAGAAGATGAAAATGCAATATCCGGAAGCGTATGTAGTTCTATGGGCTTCGCTGGAATGTACCAATTTCAGCAAGGCAAAAGGAGGACAACCTCGCGATGCAGACAGCCGGACACTAGCCGAACATCTTTTCCGCTACATTGAAGCCATAAACCCTGACTATATTCAAATCGAAAACGTGGAAGAATTTATGAGCTGGGGAGACATGGACGAAAAAGGCCATCCGGTAAGCAAAGATAAAGGTCGTTGTTATGAGAAGTGGAAACGAAACGTAAAGAAATACGGATATGACTTCGATTGGAAGATATTGAATGCGGCTAATTATGGAGCATATACTACCCGTAAGAGATTTTTCGGCATTTTTGCTAAGCGTGGTCTTCCTATAGTATTCCCGGATGCTACACACTGTAAGGATGGTAAAACGGATATGATGGGAAGACTTGAAAAGTGGAATCCTGTAAAGGATGTGCTGGACTTTACGGACGAAGGTAAAAGTATATTCGCCAGGAAGAAACCATTGGCAGAGAAGACGCTTGAACGTATTTATGCCGGTCTGATTAAGTTTGTGGCCGGTGGGAAAGATGCTTTTATAGTAAAATACAACTCTATGAGCCGGACAGGTAAATATCAATCTCCAAGCATTGACGAGCCATGCCCAACTGTGGCTACGCAGGGGCGCTTGACTTTGGCAAAAGTAAGTTTCCTATCAAAGCAGTACAGCGGACATCCTGGGAGTAAGAATATTTCTGTAGAAGAGCCAGCAGGAACAATTACCTGCAAGGATCATCATGCTTTCGTTTCGGCTTATTATGGTAACGGTAATAATCATTCGGTAGATAGTCCTTCTCCGACTGTAACCACAAAGGATCGTCTTGCTTTAGTTACTCCATTCTTTATGAACTATTATTCAGGAGGTGGCCAGTTAGGTAGTGTTAACGAGCCATGTCCTGCAGTAACAACCGTACCAAAACAAAGAATGATTACACCCGTTTTTATCGACCAGCAGTTTGGTGCTTCGAGTGCAGCTTCCATAGAAAAACCGTTAGGAGCTATTACCACCAATCCCAAATACAGCATGGTTACTTGTAAAACGAAAAACTTTCTGATGAACCCGCAATTTTGCAGTGCAGGAGGTTCAGTAGATGATCCATGCTTCACGCTTATAGCAAGAATGGATAAAATGCCTCCTTACCTTGTCAACACAAAAGATGGCATAGGTATCTGCATAGAAAATGGAGACAGCCCGATGACTGTAAAAATCAAGCAATTTATGCTTGTGTATGGATTGGCAGACATAAAGATGCGTATGCTTCGCATAGACGAACTGAAAAAGATTATGGGTTTCCCTGAAAACTATATTCTTGTCGGTACACAAGCTGACCAGAAGAAGTTTATCGGAAATGCCGTAGAGGTAAATATGGCTCGCGTCCTTTGTGAATGCTTATGTCTAAGATTATCAGAAAAACATTTTAAAGTAGCATAATAACCAAAACCACAAAAAGAAGAAAAATGAAAACAATCAAGACACACACAGGAAAGATTTATGTTGATACAGAAAAGAAGCTGGAATTTCTTACCGTGGGAGACTACGGAAAAGAAAACAATATCAAGGCCGATTTCTTGGGCCTGACCAAAGAAATAAACGGTGTGGCCAACACAGAAGTCGACTTGAGCAAGAAATGGGTGGCAACCATCTCTACGCAGAAAGGATGCCCGATGAAATGTAAGTTCTGCGACGTACCCCGTTTCGGATTCCATGGTAACGCTTCGCTGGAAGAACTGGCCTATCAGATTAGAACCATCATTGAAAATGAATATGTATTCCACACAGAAAGATTCAACGTACATTTCGCCAGAATGGGAGAGCCTACCTGGAACGAAAACGTGCCGTCATTTGCTCTGCAGCTGAAAAGGCTCGTAAAGAGATGCGGACTAATGGCAGACACCGTTCATCCGGTTGTATCGACCATGCTGCCAAAAGCCAACAAACGACTGAAAGATTTTATTCTTACATGGTGCGACATTAAGAACGAGTTCTACCACGGAGAAGCCGGGCTGCAGTTCTCTATCAATTCTACCGACGAAGCACAGCGAAACGAATTGTTTGACGGGAAGAGCCTTTCGCTTCAGGAAATTTCAGAATTGTCCAAAGAACTACCTATGCCGAAAGGAAGAAAATACACTCTGAACTTCCCTGTTACGGCACAGACCATTCTCGATGCAAAGGAACTTTCTTCGCTGTTTGACAAAAAGAAGTTTATCGTAAAAATCACGCCGATTCATGAAACCAGCTCGGCCATAGAAAACGGTTTTGAAGTAACCGGATATTCCGATTACGATGTGTACCGCAAGTTCGAACAGCCGCTGCTGGAAGAAGGATGGGATGTCATCATATTTGTTCCGTCGAAAGAAGAAGACTCCGATAGAATCACCTGCGGAAACGCATTAATCAGTGACAAGGAATGATACGCATATTGGTAGTAAATGGAAGCCCGCATGAGAATCGCTCATGCGGGAATGTGGCAAGGTTTATCAAACGGTTTGCCAAAGGGATGCAGGTAGATATTTTCTGGCTTGGAGAGCAGGTTTCACAGTGTGATGCGTGCCGGTCATGCAAGCGCGGAGGATTCTGCAAGACGGAAGACAGCGTGAACAACTTCGTGCGCATAGCCGGTAATTACGACGGATACCTCTTTGTGAGTCCGGTTTATTACGCAAGCATAAGCAGCCAGATGGATGCGTTTCTTACCCGTCTGTTTTATTCCAATCCAAAGCTGATGATGTATAAGCCGGTGGCAGGAATTACCGTGTCCAGAAGAAGCGGAAACACGTCTGCATTCAGCAGGATGAACATGTATTTCCTGATGCACTCCATGATTGTGGTAGGCTCGCAATACTGGAACGAGCTTTACAGCGACGAGACTGGAGATACAAAACAGGATGCAGAAGGTATGGAAACGGTTGCTTCCTTGGTGGAGAATATGAAATATGTCATTGAAGGTCTTTCTACCGTAGAAAAACCGATGAAAAGGATACATGTTCACACTAATTTTATCAGGTAATACGGGATGATATAATTTTGACATAAACCTAATTATGTTTAATTAGTAAAAAAATGGATAAACATGAAGTAAAACGAAGAAAGAAAATCTGCACAAAGTGCGGAAGAAATTTATGGCTTCGTGAATTCTATAGGAACAGTAATGGAAAACTTTTCTCAGAATGTAAGGAATGCAACAAAAAGCGCAATATAGAACAATACAAGAAAACCCAAAAAGTCGCAGACGGAATATTCTACCACAAATCGTATGGAAGAATAATGGTTCACAATGGAAAATCTACTTGCATATTCTGGTCTCCTGCAATGATCAGTTACCTTCAGAAGCACTTCTCTACCACAAAAAATCAGGAATTGGCAGAAGTGCTTGGAGTCTCTTTACGTACAATCACTCGAAAGGCACGTGAGCTTCACTTATATAAAAATTCCGAGTGGCTTCAAGGAGTTTGGAATGAACACAGGCTTATAGCCCAGTCTGAGAGCAAGCGTAAGGGATATCCGGGATCGTTTAAACCCGGATGCACTGTTGGAAAATATTATTGGTTCAAGAAAAAAACTACATAAAAATATATGGAAAACGGAAACGTGGTAAAAAGAATCAGCCATCCTGTCGTTGCCGTAAATCCAAACGGAACAGTGGCTGGATATTTCAGTTCAATAAAAGAAGCAGCTGTAAAAAGTGGAAGAGGACGGCATGCCATATCACTGAGTTGTCGTAAAGGTTCTATATGCAAAGGATTCAAATGGTATTACGAAAAGGATTTCAGGAAATTATACAAGGAACAACGTATGGATGAACTGAAATTTTCCCCTGATCCAAACAGGGAAAAAGACTCTGGACATTATTGTAAAGGGCATAAGCAATATAAAAGATTTCAGGACTGGTCAAAAGAACTGCAAGAAAAGAGAAGAATTATTTCGAGAGAAAACTGTTTAAGGCTTATAAACGACCCTGATAGTAATTTTGGACCACACCGGAAATCACCTCCTGGAATCTGCAAAAAAGTAATTGCATTAGAAACAGGAGAAGTGTATTATTCGGTAGCTGAATGTGCGAGAAAGAACGGAGTTGGACTGTCAGCGTTATTTGCTTCTTTAAGAAGGGGTACCAGGTGCGGAGGTAAAAAATATATGTTTTACTCTGTGTATGAAGAAGTGAACAAAAGACTAAAAGAAAAGGAAGTAATTTAGAAAACTACTTTTACATAAAAACATAAAAGTATAAATGTATGAAAAAGCAATCAAATAAAAACGGTTACGCCAAAGTTTTGAAAGATAAGGTGGATGAAATTGCACTGGAATGTGGATTCTATAAAGAGTCAAACAATCCGGCGAACCTTTCGTCAAATTACCGTGACCCTGTGCTCCCGCTTCTAATTTCGTTCTATGCTACAACCGGGACCATCGGTATCAGTTACTGCAAAGGACCTTTCAAATGGTTCAAAGGATGCAAACAGGAAATGATAAAAGATATTTTTGAAAATCCATTAAACTACGTATAAGCCATGTCAGAACAGAAAACCATCAACGAGGCGGTCAAAGAGGAGTTTCTGGACCTGACTCGCTGGGCCAACAACATGATCCGGCAGCTTCAGACCAACTTCGAGACACAGCATGTATGGCCGGGGGGATTCCCCGGTCCGTACATCGGGTACCGCAATACGCCGGCAGCTAAAAAAAGCACCGGACAGGCTTACCGTCGCATGTATGCCAAGGTGTTCAATGGGGCCGGAGGTGACACAAAGAAGATTTCCTTCTTCTTCAACTATTACCTGTATTTCGTGGATATGGGTGTCGGTGCCGGACAGCCCATCGAAGATGTGGAACGCAGCAAGGATGCCCGTTTCAACCAGCTTTATCAGATATGGAAAGAAGAAGGCGACCGCCAGTCACGACCTATCATTGCCATGGAGGTGCGTCACCAGCTCCGGCGACTGGAAGTGCTCGTGTCTTCCTATTATCAGGACTTCATCGAAAACGGCGTACTGGTTTCTTTCCAGGACGAGTTTAAACGAAGTGATTATAAATTCCGGATGAAATGAAAACGATAATCAGAATATTGTCGAACACGTTCTTGCTGGTAGGGATGTATTTTCTCCAGCAGATAAGAATAGAACTGGCTATCCTTCTTCTGGGTGTCTTCCTCATGTTCCAAAAAGAATCGGAGCTGACTAATCTTCTGGGAGGAATTATCACAGCAGCTATGATAGTCATGCTACTTTATGCTGAATTAGGGAAATTGGGAATATGGCTTTCGTTACTGGCTTTTGCTTTTATCGGATTTATAATGTTACTGGATAAAGAAATAAGAAAACCCACAAAATTTTAATTATGACAGAATTAAAAGAAATCATCGAAGAATGGGCCACGAAGTACAAGCCCATACTTCATACGCCCGGAGAAACCGGAAAGAACAAACGGTTTTTCCTTTTCGACAACATTGTAGCTATTCCCTCGTTCATGAGCAAGCTTCCCGACGTGAAATCGCCTTGTGTGGGCTACGAATTTGCCCAGGACGGAACAATCAAAGGAGGGTTGGACAAACCTGTACATGTGGTTTATTTTCTCGTTAAAACGGGAAATATGAATCCTACCGACAAGCAGCAGTCCTACGAAGCCATTCAGGAAGCGAAGATGCACATGCAGAAGTTTCTGGCATGGCTCCGTGAGCAGCAGGAAAAACGAAATATTTTCCGGAACATAAACCTTGAAACGGAAGAACTTCACTATTCTACCTACGGCCCTTTCCTGAACAACTGGTATGCGGTTTTTCTTGAACTGACCGATGTACAAAAAGTAGAACTTTGCGTCGACACGAAGGACTATGTGGAGTGAAAATAAAATCCCGGGACGGTGCTTTTCGTTCCGGGATTTATTCGTTATTTTCTTACTTCATAAAGTAGTTTTACGTCTTCACCATACACTGCATTAAGCGCTTGTTTAAATGGTGCGCTCAGCTTTTCGTCAATATAAGTCGCTACGTATGCAGCCGGTACAGATAGTGTCACTTCCTCACCATTAAGCGAAACAAATTCAAGCGACGACAGCCATGTGCTAAATTCAACCGGACTTACAGAACCTTGAAGAAGTTCCATAAATGCCATCCATCGGCTTTTATCTTCTTCGCTTATTGTTTTATGCTTGACGGTTTTCTTCTCCTCTACCCTATTATCTTCTTTTGTTTCTTTTGCCTCCGGAGTGTGCTGGATAATAAAATTCTTGAGTGAAGTCACCACATAACTTTTCGGATTGTTTACCTTATACCGGTTCATTCGGTCACGAAGTGCCAGCACTTCGGACCGGAAATCGTTCATCAGTTCGTCAGGAAGCATATCGGTCAGCATACGCACATCTGTTCCCGTCAGTTTATATTCAGAGCGAAGCAAGTCCCAAATATCGGCGGGAAGTTTTTGCTGTCTTCGTTTACGCGACATTTCCTCCCCAAGTTCACTCAGCTTGATTTTAAATAATATCTCGTCAGGGTTCCCTCTTTTCGTTGAACCCTTATATACAGGCTCATAATCAAAAGTAAAGTCCACCTGATTTTCGCTGGCCATACGGTCGAGGTCTTCACGTATCGGGTCCATCACTTCCTTACAAAATTTACTGAATTTCGGGTATCGGTCTTTTTCGTAAGTCTTAGTAACTACCCCGTTCACCTCCACATTTTCCAATGTTATCACTCCCAGGAATTTCTTGAGCTCCACATATTCCACCGATTTCTTTGGGAAGTCTTTCCATCTGGAAAGATAAATATAAATGCTTGGTGTACGTTTGCGTTTGCAGATACGGGCTATTCGGTAAATATGGTCAAGATAACCTTTCCCGTTACCTAAATCGCACAGTTCTTTCAATACCTTTGCATCCATACGCGCTTCCACGTAGTTCATCCTCCTTTCTTTTTCTTTCGAGCCTGAAACCGGAATCATCGGCATTTCAATCGTAGAAAACAGATGTGCGTATGTACGAATAGGTCTTCCCACTTCATCATATCTGTAAAAAGAACAGTTCATCTTCATCAGATTATCGCATGCCTCACTAAGATACATATAGTCACGAGGACTTACTCCAAGAGAGGAAGCGCTGATTCGAAATGTGAGAATCTGATTGTCGTCCAGATCATCAGGGAAAAGTGACATTTGTCCGTCTGCACGTCTGTTTTTCAGAAATTCATTGAAGCGGTCTTGCATGGACTTCATGATTTCTATCATAATACTCCGCTGGTAGAGTGAAAAATCTGCCCCTACCATGGCATACAGATAGGGTTGTTTAATAAACTCTACTGAGCTAAGCTCTTTAATCAGTGAGTTGCTTGATTCGGTGGTGCTTTTCTTCCGTCGCATAGGCTATCAGTTTATTTTTCGTATTTCGTAAGTATTCCCATCGGACTGGAATGTACCTACCTTCACGTATTTTTCATCCTCAATAAGAGAGAAAACAGATATTCCCAACGCATCGGCCACACTTTCCAGAAATTGTAGGTTAGTACGTGACGGACCGTTTAATTTCTTTGTCAGACTTGAATTGGAAATACCTAGTCTCTTTGCCAGTTCATCCTTGCTTATACCTGACTCTTTTAATCTTTCTTCTAAATAAATCTTCATTGGTTCGTTATTTGGCACAAATATAGATATATTTTCCAAAAACGGAAAATAAAACGACAATATTTTCCAAAAACGGAAAACATTAAATAAAAATAGTTCGGAAAGTTTGCACCTTTAATCTATATATGTTCGGAAATTTTTCCCTATATGACGGAATATTTACCCATACACACGGAAACTTAGTACATATTGACGGAAAGTTTACCCCTAAAAACGGAAAGTTTGCACCTTTATTAGTATAACTATTTGTTTTATAGCAAATTACGATTTACTATATATCTTATATCATAATATCATTAATAAAAGCAGACCGATATATTTTTTCTTTTATCCCTTATTTAAGAAACTATCGTTTCTTTATATTATAACATATAGATAATTATATAGATACTGAAAATCATTGATTATTAGGTTTTTAAAAGCATGTAGGTGCAATGATTCCGTCAATAGGTGAAAAGATTCCGTCAGTAAGGGAAATTATTTCGTGTAAAGGTGCAAAGATTCCGAACTATATAAAGGTGCAAACTTTCCGAACTTAAATAAAGAGAAATGTTTTTTGCACATTCCTCGGCTTCCTTTTCTCCGCAGTCCGCCTGCTTTAGAAGGTTCATCGCACGACGAACGCTGTACATTCTTGCTTTTGTCAAAATCACGCAGCAGGATACAATAAAAATTCCTGCCAGAACAATCGTCAGATTTGTCATTTCTTTCTTTTTTAAAGGTTAATTTTATCTGTCTTTTTACTGTTGAAACAAAGATTTAAAAACTATACGCCAGCAACCTCTAAAGTGGTTTGCGGCAAACCTCTCGAGCGATATGCAGCAAACCTCTCAAGTGGTTTGCTGCATTTGTTCTGACAGGCCCTACAGGCTATTGTGGAGGGGGTGCGCAGAAACGTAGTTTCCCATCATCATAAGAAGGGTTTTCTGGCCGCTCGTGTCGGACGAAAGAAAGTCCACAATCTCCTTGAAAAGTGAGCGCGAGCACTCGCGTTTCACACTGACTAGATAACCGCTGCCGAGCAGACTTCCCAGCTCACGGTGCACGGTGTGTTCGGGCATGAAGTCCTCATATTCCACATAGGCCAGCATGCCTTTCTGGGTGCTGGTAAACATAATGCTGTGTCTTACTTCTCCAAAATAGCCGTCTATGGCCTTTCTTGCTTCTCTTTTAGTCATATATTTATGTTTATTCGTTATCTTTTTCTATATTATTTCCCATTTTATCCAAATCTGTGCACCCTGTCACACCCTGCATTATGCGGACAAAAGATACAAGCATGCACCATGCAGTGAATAGCCCCAAAGGAACTATGAGAATAACTTTTGCCACAGCAGGAATAAATCCCGAAAACACAACGCAAGGAATAAAAACCGCCATGCTTGCAAAGGTTATTACATGAATGTACCAGAGTTTCTTTCCTTTTACCTTACTCCGCGTATGTACGCCATCGCACGCTCGTGCTGGCTTTGTGGCATTAGGTCGGCGTAGTCCACGTACAAATATTCCCTTACACCATCCGGCCACACGCAAAATGCTGTCGCTCCATCTTCCGAATAATTCACTGATACGAATGGCGCACCGCTCAGTTTGCGGTGAATAAACTCCGAAGCCATTATCCGGAGTTCCGATGCTGGTTTTTTCTTCATAATTCATATTCTATATTTATAAGGTTATTAATATCTGTATTTGCGTCCGTAATCCATGACCCAGTCATTCTTACCGAAAACCACGTGCTGATACATGCGTGCATTGCGCTGGTCGGCCTTGCTGCTTTTCATGGAAGCCATTCGCTTCTCTGATTCCTCACGCTGTGCGGCTTCTTTCTTTGCTCTGCGCC
>ERZ791626.720-NODE-720-length-33703-cov-4.322278_pt1 | contig 33703 bp, 10 predicted proteins | sample MGYA00510266_ERZ791626 | MGnify/ENA primary metagenome ERZ791626 (study PRJEB30046, sample SAMN00715208) | human gut metagenome | study: EMG produced TPA metagenomics assembly of the A metagenome-wide association study of gut microbiota in type 2...
CAGAACAGTTCTACGAACGTACGGAAAAAGATATGAAAGACCGTCTTGATTCCTACAAGGAATTAGCTAAGCGGTAATACGCAGCAGCATATACACAGCAGCATATACGCTCCCGGCATGCAGCTCTGATACGTCAGAGCTGCATGTTTTTTGCATAAAACACCTTGCTGTTTTCTTGAAATGTTCTTGACAATTCACAAAATTTGATTCTAGAATATATAGAGTATCATACTATGAGTACGGGAAAGGATATCCATGACAGTCAAACACATTACAAAACGACAGTTGCAGACGGAAGCGAACCGCCAGTATATTATGAACGTAGCCCAGGACCTGTTTTCCCATAATGGCTATGAAAAGACATCCATGAAAGAAATCAGTACGGCAGCGAAGCTTCCCATCGGCTCCTTATATTACCATTTTAAGAATAAAGAAGATTTGCTGCTCCAGATATGCATCTCTATTGCCCGGACTCCTATGCCCAATCTGTCGCAGGATGTGGTGCAAAAGGCCAGAAAACCGTATCAGCACCTGTTCAAGGAAATCGATATGTATGGGGATCTGTGGGCCAATGCCGGTGAAGCTTTCGCCTATAACGTGTACCGGACATTTGAATATATCTATGATACGGAACACAGTTATTTGTCCATAGACTTTTATAATAACATGCTCAATTTCATCAAAGTGGCCCAGAGCATCGGTACCTTCGACGATACGATTTCTGCAGAAGAAGCGACGGAGTATTTGTTCATGATTATCCGTACCCTGATTTATGAATGGTCCCAGACGCGGCACCATCATGAAGATATCTGGCTTTGCGGCAAATATCTGCCACGGATTTTAAAAACATTCGTCAAAGAGTAAAACGCCCGGCCGGGCGTTTTTCTGATAAAAGGAGCGTTTATGCTATGAAACCTTTTGTACATCTTCATGTGCATACCCAGTACAGCCTCTTTGATGGGATGTGCCGCATTCCGGAAATGGTATCCCGGGCTAAGGAACTGGGAATGCCGGCAGTGGCGATTACCGATCATGGTAATATGTACGGCGTCATCCACCTCTATAAAGAGGCACAGGCGCAGGGAATCAAGCCCATCCTGGGGTGTGAAGTCTACATGACACGGGGCAGCCGCATGGATCATCCGGCTAAGGAACGTCTTTGCCATCTGATCCTGCTGGCAAAAAATAATGAAGGCTATCATAATCTGATTAAAATTGTTTCCAAAGGATTTATTGATGGGGAAAACAACTATCACCGTCCCCGCGTTGACTACGATCTCCTGAAAACCTATCACACCGGGCTCATCGCTCTCAGTGCGTGCATTGAAGGGCAGATCCAGCAGGATCTCATCAATCGCAATGAAGCAGGAGCACGGCGTGCGCTGGAAGAACTGGTATCGATATTCGGGAAAGAGGACTTCTATCTGGAAGTGCAGAACCACGGACTGCCGGAAGAAAAACTGGTGCGCCATATTTTTAAAGACTGGGCCCGGGAATACGGTCTGAAATTAGTGGCCACGAACGACTATCATTATATTTACAAAACGGACGCCCCGGCACAGGAAGTCAAGCTCTGTATTTCTACAGGCTCTACACTGGATGATCCTAACCATTTCCGCTTCTCCAATGATGAATTTTATATGAAAGACGGCGACGAAATGGCGGCTTTGTTTGCCGATATGCCGGAAGCCCTCGACACGACACTGGAAATTGCCGATAAATGCAATGTGACGATACCCTTTGATGAACGGCATTTGCCTAAATTTCCTGTACCGGACGGCGAAACGGATACGTCATATCTGCGCAAACTTTGTGAAGAAGCGCTTCCCAGACGATATCATCCCGTGACCGAAGAGGTGCGGAAACGGCTCGATTATGAACTGGGTGTCATTGAAACTATGGGATTCCCCTCGTATTTCCTAATCGTCTGGGACTATGTCAAATTCGCCAGAGACCATGACATTCCCGTCGGTCCCGGCCGTGGTTCTGCCGCCGGTTCCGTCGTAGCCTATCTGCTGGGGATTACCGGGCTGGATCCGCTCAAATACCATCTTCTTTTCGAACGATTCCTCAATCCGGAACGGGTCACCATGCCGGATATTGATATGGACTTCTGCTACGAAAACCGCAGCAAGGTCATCGATTACGTCACACAGAAATATGGGCAGGATCATGTAGCCCAGATTATCACTTTTGGTACCCTGGCTGCCCGTGCGGTCCTGCGCGATGTGGGACGGGTCATGGACATGCCTCTCAGTGAAGTGAACCGCATCGTCAAAATGGTGCCGGCCGAACTGGGTATTACTCTCGATAAAGCACTCGATGAAAGCAAGGAATTCCGCGGTGAATACGAAAAAGACGAACAGGTGCATCAGCTCGTTACCTACGGGAAAATCCTCGAAGGTCTGCCACGCCACTCGTCTACCCACGCAGCAGGGGTGGTCATTTCGGCCGCTCCTGTCGATGACTATGTGCCGGTCCAGTTTTCCAAAGAACATTATCTGACGACTCAGTATGATAAAGACCTCGTAGAAGAACTGGGCCTGCTGAAAATGGACTTTCTCGGCCTGCGTACACTGACCGTCATCGGGGATACAATCAAGCTCATCAAGGCCAACCGCGGCATCGACCTCGATATCAATGCCATTCCTCTCGATGATCCGGAAACGGGGAAGCTACTCACGGAAGGGGATACGGCCGGCGTATTCCAGATGGAATCGGAGGGCATAACCAACCTGGTCAAGGAACTGGCACCGACTCATTTCGAAGACATGATCCCCACGGTGGCCCTGTACCGGCCGGGGCCTCTGGGAAGCGGCATGGTAACGGATTTTATCAAGCGAAGCCATGGTGAAACAAAGGTAACGTATCTCCACCCGCTGCTGGAACCCATCCTGAAAGATACGTACGGTGTCATCCTCTATCAGGAACAGGTCATGCAGATTGCTTCGGCTATGGGTGGCTTTACGTTGGGGCAGGCCGACCTGTTGCGTCGCGCCATGGGCAAGAAAAAGGAAAAAATCCTGGTGGCACAGCGTAAGAATTTCCTGGCTGGCACACAGAAAAATCATATTCCTGATGATATAGCCAATAAAGTATTCGACCTCATGGTTTACTTTGCCGGTTATGGGTTCAACAAGTCCCATTCCGCAGCCTATGCCTATATTGCCTGGCAGACGGCTTATCTGAAAGCCCATTTCCGTCCGGAATTCATGGCGGCCACCATGACCAGTGTCATCAATGATATCAGCAAAATCAGTTATTATATCCAGGAATGCAAGCGCCATGGCGTGCCTGTTTTGTCTCCTGATGTCAATGCCAGTGTCTATATGTTTTCTGTACAGGGAGAGAGCATCCGTTTTGGCCTGTCCGGCGTCAAGAGCGTAGGGCAGAACGCCATCACGGAAATTGTGAATAAACGGGAACAGGACGGACCTTATCAGTCGCTGGAAGATTTTTGCAGCCGCGTTGATTTTCATCTGGTCAATAAACGGGCCATGGAAAGTCTCATTAAATGCGGGGCTATGGACTCGTTTGGCAAACACCGGTCCCAGCTCATGTCGGTTCTCGACCAGGCCATGGCACTGGGGTCACTGTATCAGAAAGAACGCGATTCAGGACAGATGGGCCTCTTTGACATGGAAGAGGAAAAACAGGTATCGTCACTGACCTATCCTGCCGTTCCGGAATATCCGATTGAAATGCGGCTGGCTATGGAAAAAGAGTATGACGGCTTTTATTTTTCCGGGCATCCCCTCGATGCGTTCCATGATATCATGGACAGATTGACGCCTTTATCGGCACTATATGGAGAACATAAAGAGCAGTATGATGGGCGGGTCATGGAAGTAGGCGGACTGATTACGACCCGGCGTCAGGTCCTCACCAAGCACAAGGACACGATGGCGATTCTGACACTGGAAGATTATACCCACACGATCAGCATCGTCGTATTTCCCAAGACATACGGGCGCTATGGCAGCCTCACTGCCACCGATCTGGCTGTCCGTATCACCGGGCGGGCCGATATCAACGACGAAAACACCCAGATTGTGGCAGAACGTATCGCGCCACTGGGAGAAGAAAAGGCGGAGGCTCCCATTGCCAGTGCCCATGCAGCCATCCATACAGGAGCTATGTGGCAGCCCGGAGGAGGAACGAAATTGTTCATTAAAATCCCGGCCCACCTGGAACGGACGGATCTGAGCTCGACCATTGCAGGGGTCCTGAAAAAATATCCGGGAACGGTCAAGGTCTATTTTCACCTCATGGGAAGTCGCAAGACGATACTGACCAACGAACAGTACTGGATTACGCCGGATGAAGACCTCCATCGCGAACTCCAGGCCCTGCTGGAACCGGGGTCTCTGGTGTTGAAGTAAAGAGGAGATGGTGGATTCACCCCTTGACAAACAGGACACAACCTATTAAAATGTCGGATATATGGAAAAGCAATGAACAAGACGGTCTGCAGATACTTCTTGGCAGCGAACCGGGGACAGTGTGAGCCCGGGAAAGAGAGTCTGCAGGCGGATCACTTGGGAGCTGCAGCCGCGTTCCGGCTGACGGGTAGCGCCGTTATACTGCTATGAGAGTGGCTGCACAGCAGTCAATAGGGTGGTACCACGGTGATTACGTCTTCGTCCCTTTGGGATGGAGACGTTATTTTTTTACTTTTGAAGGAGGAAATACAATGGATTACGGTAAAACGCTTCATTTACCAGAAACCGACTTTCCCATGCGCGGCAATCTGCCGAAACGCGAACCAGATATGATCAAATTCTGGCAGGAAAACAAAATCTATGAAAAACGCTTGAAGAAGAGACAGGGCTGCAAGAAATTCATTTTGCACGATGGCCCTCCGTACGCCAATGGCAAACTCCATATCGGCCATGCGTTAAATAAATGCCTGAAAGACTTCATCCTGAAATACAAGACCCAGACCGGTCATTATACCAAATATATCCCTGGCTGGGATACGCACGGCCTGCCTATCGAACATGCCGTCATCAAAGATACGGGTCTCAACCGTCATGAAATCGCACCGCTTGACCTGCGGGCCAAATGTCGTGAATACGCTCTCCAGAACGTCGATATGCAGCGCAAGGATTTCATCCGTTTTGGCGTCCTCGGCGACTGGGAACATCCCTACCTGACATTGCAGAAGCCGGTCGAAGTCGCACAGATCGGGGTATTTGGAGAAATGGCCAAGAAAGGCTATATCTACAAAGGCCTGAAGACCGTATACTGGTGCCCTCATTGTGAAACGGCACTGGCTGAAGCCGAAATCGAATATAAAGACGATAAATCGTTCTCTATTTACGTAAAATTCAAATCGGTAGATCTCAACTGCCATATGCCGAAAGGTGCCGATCCGGAAAAGGTATTTGCCCTCATCTGGACGACGACACCCTGGACCATTCCCTGCAACGTGGCTATCAGTGCCAACGAAGAATTTGACTATGTCTGGGTCCGGGTAGGTGATGAATATCTGCTCATGGCCAAAGATCTGGTTGAACCGACCATGAAGGCCGGCAAAGTAGAAGATTACGAAGTACTGCCGGATGTCATGAAAGGCAAACAGCTCGAAGGCCTCGTATTCCAGCATCCTCTTTATGCGGACCGTAAAGTGCCTGTTATCCTGGGCGACCATGTCACTCTGGAAGCCGGTACGGGCCTCGTCCACACGGCTCCGGACCATGGCGAAGATGACTTCAATGTCTGCATGAAATATGTTGCCTGGGGTTTGAAACCGCTGGGCACAGTAGATGGAACCGGCCGTTACACCGATAAGGTTCCCGGATTTGAAGGCCAGTTCGTATTTGATTCCAACGTGCCGGTCATCAAAAAACTGGCAGAAATCAATGCCCTCTTTGCCAAGAGCACGTTCCGTCATCAGTATCCGCACTGCTGGCGCTGCAAACAGCCGATTATTTATCGTGCAACAGAACAGTGGTTTGCTTCCGTCGATGGGTTCCGCCAGGAAGCGCTCGACGCTATTGACAAAGTACGCTGGATTCCGTCCTGGGGCCATGACCGTATTTACAATATGATCCGCGACCGCGGTGACTGGTGCATTTCCCGTCAGCGTGTCTGGGGCGTGCCCATTCCTATCTTCTACTGCAAGAACTGCGGCGAACACATCATCAACGACGAAACAATTTCTCATCTGCAGAAGATGTTTGCTGAAGAAGGCTCCAACACATGGTGGATGCATGACGTCAAAGAACTCCTGCCCGAAGGCTATAAGTGCCCGCACTGTGGCGGTACGGAATTCCGCAAAGAAGAAGACACCATGGATGTCTGGTTCGATTCCGGCTGCACTCATCAGGGTGTCATGAAAAATGACCCTGATTCGGGATATCCTGTCGATATGTACCTCGAAGGATCCGACCAGCACCGCGGCTGGTTCAACAGCTCTCTTCTGACTTCCGTTGCTATCAACGGCATCGCTCCTTACCGTCAGGTCCTGACCCATGGCTTTACTGTCGATGGTGAAGGCCGCAAGATGAGTAAATCCGTCGGCAATACGGTCGCTCCGCAGGAAGTTATCGAAAAATACGGTGCCGATGTCATGCGTCTCTGGGTTGCATCAGCTGACTATCAGGGTGATATCCGCCTCTCGCCGAAAATCCTGAAACAGCTTTCCGACGTATATCGTAAGATCCGCAATACCTTCCGCTATCTCCTGGGCAACCTGGCCGATTACAATCCGGCAACGGATGCTGTCGCTTATGAAGACATGTCCGAACTGGATAAATGGGCACTCCTGCGCATGGAACAGGTATTGGAAACGGTAACCGATGCTTATGAAAATTACCAGTTCCACGTCATGTATCATGCTATTCACAATTTCTGCACCGTCGATCTGAGTGCTATCTACCTGGATATCATCAAAGACCGTCTTTACACGGAAAAAGCCGATGCCAAGATCCGCCGCAGCGCCCAGACGGCCATGTATCAGATTCTCGATACACTGGTCAAAATCCTCGCTCCTGTCCTGTCCTTTACAACCGAAGAAGTATGGCAGAACATGCCCGCTGTAGAAGGAAAAGAAGAAAGCGTACTGCTTACGGACTGGCCGGAAAAACATCCGGAATATCTCAATGCCGATATGGAAAAACGGTGGAATACGCTCCTGTCGTACCGCAGTGATTTCATGCGTGCTCTGGAAGTTGCCCGTAAAGATCATAAAATCGGCCATCCTCTCGACGCAGCCGTTACGATTTATGCCGATGGAGAAGACTATGATTTCCTCAGCCAGTGGCAGAAACGCCTGGCGACACTGCTTATCGTCAGTGAAGTCACTCTCGTAAAAGGAGATGCCCCGGCTGATGCTATGGCTGGTGAACACCATGCAGACACGAAGGTTGTCGTAGAACCGTCGTCCCATGAAAAATGCGAACGCTGCTGGAAACATGATGCCAGTGTCGGTTCCGACCCGGACCATCCGACATTATGTGCCCGCTGCGCTGCTGTATTGAAAAAATAATATCCTGCCGGAATTACCGGCAACAAAAGGGCTTATCGCACGACGATAAGCCCTTTTAATTTTTTAGCGGCCACAGATTCTGTCTGGCACTTATGTGGAGATAATATATTGTACCCATGACTGAAAGTTTAGAATTACGCAATGAGAATAACAATTTTATATAACATATATAGATACGAGTGTTGACATAGATGCAAGTGAGTAGTATGCTACATACAAGCGAAGACGATAAGGAGGTGATTCATATGGTGATAACCAAGATTTCCATCAAAGAGCAGGTGTATGAATATCTGAAATCAGCTATTGTCCGGGGAACTCTCGCTCCACATACGATTTATTCTGAACAGATGATCGCTGACGAATTGCAGGTATCGCGGACCCCCGTACGGGAAGCGATACAACTCCTAAAGCATGAAAACCTGGTCGAAATTTATAGCAACCGCGGTTTTGGTGTCAAAGCTATCTCATCAGAAGATATAGACGAAATCATCGAGGCCCGTCTGGCTATCGAGGAATTCGGCATACGCAGGCTGGTACGGGACTGCCGCTCAGAAAAAGGGCAGATGGCATTAGATCAACTGGCTTTGTGTATCGAAAAGACGAAGAAAGCTGCGAAATCACATCATCAATATGAATTTTCCGAATCGGACGTAGCGTTTCACAGGCTGCTGGTCGCCTTTACAGAAAATCCGTATCTGATGCAGGTTTCTGATATGATCCATACGAAGCAGGAACAGGCAACTGTCCATTCTCTCCATGATACAGACCGTATGGCAAAGGCAATCAGGGAGCATGAATGTATTTTGACGTTTCTGCGTGCCGGTGATGAAACAGGGGCAGTCAGAGCCTTTGAAGAGCATATGCAGGTTACCAGCGAAATCCTGCACACAGCTGAAACCGTAGCAGACAATTAAAATTTTATTATATTGCTGGTCAAGGAGGTCATTACTATGTTAAAAGTAGGGTTTGTAGGTCTGGGTATTATGGGTAAACCGATGGTCATGAATATGCTGAAAGCCGGCATTGATGTCACCGTATCCGATTTGAAACAGGAACTGGTCGATGAAGTCGTTGCGGCCGGCGGTAAATCGGCAGCTTCGGTCAAAGAACTGGCTAAAGGCAAAGATGCCGTATTTACTATTCTGCCGACAGCAGCTATCGTACAGGACGTACTCACGAAAGAAGACGGCATCCTGGCCGGCGTCGATGCAGGTACAGTCGTCGTCGATTGCAGCTCCGTTTCTCCTATCGAATCCAAACAATGCCGTGATCTGGCGGCTGCCAAAAACTGTCCCTTCCTCGATGCTCCTGTCAGCGGCGGCGAAGAAGGCGCTATTAATGGTACCCTGGCATTCATGATCGGTGGCGATGAAAAAGCTGCTGAAAAAATCAAAGATGCTTTCGAAGCCATGGGTTCCAGCTGGATCGTCGTCGGCCCGACCGGCAGTGGCTCTGTCACGAAACTGGCCAATCAGATTATGGTAAATGTCAATATCTGTGCCGTTGCCGAAGCACTGGTACTGGCCCAGAAAGCCGGCGCAGATCCGAAGAAAGTATTTGAAGCCGTCCGTTGCGGCCTGGCTGGCAGCACCGTTCTGGAAACGAAAGCACCGAAGATGTTCAACCGCGATTTTAAAGCCGGCGGCACCATCAAGGTCAACCTGAAGGATATCACGAATGTCATGAATACAGCCCGTGATCTGCAGGTACCACTGTTCCTGTCCGGAATCGTACAGCAGATCCAGCTCAGCCTTAAACAGTCCGGTCATATTATGGATGACCATGCCGGTTACGTTCAGTTCTACGAACAGATTTCCGGTGTCACTGTCAAAACGGAAGAAAAATAAGGAGTGCAGAAGAGGAGATTATCATGGCGAAAGTATTAAAAGAAGAATTATTCAATACCCTTCCGGCTGTACAGGTGAATGAAGAAGAAATCACGAAAGAACTGCTGAAAGAATTACAGGAATTCCATAAAAAAATCGTCGTTCTCGACGATGATCCCACAGGAACCCAGACAGTACACGACATATCTGTATACACGGAATGGACGGAAGATGCCCTGACCCAGGGCTTTGACGAAGCCAATTCAGAATTTTATGTATTGACTAACTCCCGGGCTTTCTCACGCCAGCACACAACGGAAGTACATCAGACGATAGCACAGCGGGTATCGGCTATTGCCAAAAAGACCGGCAAGGATTTCATCGTCATCAGCCGCAGTGATTCCACGCTGCGCGGCCACTATCCGCTGGAAACGCAGGTCCTCAAAGATACACTGGAAGCGAATGGCGCTCCTGTCATCGACGGGGAAGTCCTGATGCCATTCTTTAAAGAAGGCGGCCGCTTTACGATTGGAAACGTTCATTACGTACAGGAAGGGGACTATCTGGTACCGGCCAATGAAACGGAATTTGCCCAGGACAGCACCTTTGGATATACGGCGGCGACTATGCCCGAATATATCGAAGAAAAAACGGGCGGTGCGTATAAGGCTGACAGTGTTACCTGCATTGCCCTGGAAGATCTGCGGGCCGGTAATATAGATAAAGTGGCAGCCCAGCTGGAAGCGGTCCATGATTTCAACAAAGTCATCGTCAATTGCACCGATTACATTGATGTCAAAGTATTTGCCCTGGCATTGCTCAAGGCAATGAAAGCGGGACGTCATTTCATGTTCCGTTCCGCAGCGGCTCTGACCAAAGTACTGGGTGGCGTATCGGATAAACCTCTGCTGACGAAAGAAGAATTGGTCGTAGCCGGCAACACGAATGGCGGCCTCATCATCATCGGCTCCCATGTCAAGAAGACGACCCAGCAGCTGGAAAAATTGAAAGAACTGGATAATATTGATTTTATCGAATTCAATCATCTCATGGTCTTGGAAAGTGATGAAAAACTGGAAGAAGAAATCCAGCGCGTCATCGATAAAACAGAAGCGAACCTGAAAAACGGCATTACGACCGCCGTTATGACAGGCCGCAAGCTGTTGAAAATGGATACAAAAGAAGAATCTCTCCGCGTGTCTGTCAAGATTTCCGATGCACTGGTCAGCATTGTGACACGCCTGTCTGTCCAGCCGAAATTCATCATTGCCAAAGGCGGTATTACGTCCAGCGATGTGGCGACTAAAGGCCTGTCTATCAAGAAAGCACTGGTTCTCGGTCAGGTGGCTCCTGGCATTCCTGCGTGGAAAGCCGGAAGCGAAAGCAAATTCCCTGGCATGAGCTATGTCGTATTTCCGGGCAATGTCGGGGCTGTGACGACTCTGCGTGATGTCGTGGCCATGATGAATGCCTGAGATAGGAGTCATCTATGCTTATTAATCTCCGGGACATGCTGCATTATGCAGAAGAAAAAAATATAGCTGTCCCTTCCTTCAATGTCTATAATGTGGAATCTGTCCAGGCCGTCTGGCAGGCGGCGACGAAAAAAGATTCACCTGTCATCATTGCGTTTGGTGAGTCCTATGATAGTCATATGCCGATTGAATCGGCGGCGGCTTTGATATTGTCTTATGTCCGCGATGCACAATTGCCAGTGGTACTTCATCTGGACCATTGCCGGAGTCAGCGGAATATCCTGCGCGCTTTGCGGGCTGGTTTTACCTCTGTCATGTTCGACGGATCAGCAAAGCCGCTGGCTGACAATATTGAAGATACGAAGGCTATTGTACGTATGGCACATGATCTCCATGTCAGCGTCGAAGGCGAATTAGGCTATATGAATGAAGAAGATGGTACAGGCAGCGTTCACCCTGGTACAGGATACACGACCGTCGCTGCGGCCCGCCAGTATGCTGAGGAAAGCGGTGTCGATGCCCTGGCCATAGCCATCGGAAATGCCCACGGTATTTATAAGGGTACGCCCAGTCTGGATCTGGACCGCCTCGATGATATCCGGCAGGCTGTCACGGTCCCACTGGTCCTCCATGGCAGTTCGGGAATTCCTGTAGCGTTGCTGCAGGAAGCTATCCGCCGGGGAATCCGCAAAATCAATGTAAATACGGAAGTATCGACGACGGGAATTCAGGCTGCACGGGATTTCCTCGCTACTCATATGGATCCCAATACACGATTCGAAAAAATGACAAAAGCTGCCGAAACGGCGATGAGTCAGGTCGTACAGACGTATATTGATATTTGTGCATTGAAAAAATAATCATAGTACACGAAAAAGGCGCTGTCTTCATTGGAACAGCGCCTTTTCGTGTACTATGAAATCTTCCGTTTCATTTACTCAATATGGTATTCGAGATATAGTTTTTTCCGTACCTCTTCGTTTTCAATGGCTAAATCCAGATCTTGAAGGCGGCCATCGGCTTTTAATAATTTTAGTAAAGTCGTCAGCCGGCTTTCTCCCTCCCGGCGGCCTTCCTGACGCCCTTCCTGGCGTTCTTCCATGCTCCATTTTTCCATTTCTCTGCACATGGCATTCACCTCCTCAGGATTATTTTTGTAACGGAAAACTTATTGTTTTTGCTATAAATTATTTATATACAATTCAAGTATATCATAAAAATAGAAAGAGAACAAATGTTTTATCTGTAGCAGACAGAATGGCATTTCGGCTTTTAATACGTAATGTAATTATACATGCTTATATAGCATAACTCGCCGCGTTTTTATATATTATGGTCATAATATATATTACTGTTTGACAAGCGTATTAAATGGGTTATAATATATTTATGAAAAGAAAGAAATCATCTAGTTTATCATCTATTGTACCTATCATTTAGTATCCTAGTACTGTAGAAATTGATTCCCAGACATGCTATGTTTCTATTGTCAGAACAGGAGACAGCTCCTTTGGATTCCGCCCCCCGTTTTCAACGTATCAAACAGAAAACATCCTGAGAACCAAAGGAGAGGAAGTGTAACCATGGACGCACTGAAAAAAGCTGTACCACTGCTGACAACGGTTGTTATTATCGGACTGGCTGCTGCAGTTATTTATTTTGAATAAGCAATGGAGAACGGGCTGCCTGTAAAGACAGCCTGTTTTTGATATAGGTGTAGTAGCAGTAGCCGCACTGGCTCTGATTCTTTAATATTCACAGATACTTTCATACATCCATATAAACATAAAATGCGCCGGAGAGGGGAAGCTCCGGCGCATTTTATGTTTATATGGAAAAACCGCGGCATAGAATATATCCTGTGCCGCGGCTTTTTTTAACTTATTTATTGCTGTCAGCGATGCATTCGTTCAGATCTGCAATCAGAGCGTCTACGTCAATGCCGTGTGCGCCGGCACCTTCGCCAATGGTTTCAAAATGAGCGGCCATGCAGCCGATGCAGCCGAGACCATAAGCCTGGAATATTTGCACGATTTGTGGATATTTCTGGACAGCTTCGATGATACCTGTGTCTTTGGTAATAACTGGCATGTGAATTCCTCCTTAAAAATTCTTTTCCGAACGTTTTGAAAGAACTCCGGACTGGATTCATTATATCATACTTTATCTCCTTTGGCAGGTGGTAAATGCAACGAAATTGCAGAAAATTCTAACTTTTTTTTAAGGCTGATGAGTCATAGCAAGTAGATTTCACGACAGCATATACATATCGTACAGACATTATATATAAAAATTATTTATTTCTATATAATAATTTTATTAGAATACATCATTTTACGATTAAGTTAAACGTAAAACGTAAACATAAAGAGTAGAGTAAATAAACCTTTTGTTTTATATAAAATATAGTAGCATGGTTCGTATATTTTTAGTTTTCATATAACAACAAGAAATAGAATAAACATATTTTATACATTTGCCCATTTGCGATAATATTTATTCGTCGATTATGATTATTATGCTATTCTCATTTTATATTTATATTATATTTTGTTTATAAAGGTATTAACACAATGTTATTTGACCCGGAACACAGATTAAGGTGTAAAATAGTGACGATTTTTTACAATATCATTACAAACATATTGCAAATACAAACGAGAAAAGAATTTACATCACAAAACTGTAAATAAGGTGGGAGGCTTTATGAACAAAATTTACAAAGTCATTTACAGCAAAGTACGGAATTGCTATATCGTCGTATCGGAACTGGCGAAAAGCCATGATTCAGCTCATGGTACACGCAGTCGCAGCGGATGTGTCCGCAAAGCGGCCGTCCTGGCAGCCTTTGTCCTGACGACATCGCTCCTTGCTGTCCCGGATTGGGCTCAGGCAGCGACAGCCACGAACAGCGGAAATCCGACTGCCAATCAGGCAGTGAATATTGAAAACAAGAATAATACAACCGCTCAGGGGGCGGATGCCTATGCCACTTACGATTCCCAGGGTAATCTGATTATGGGCAAGGACAATGAAGTCGTCCCCATCCAGAAGGACTCCAAGACCAACAATGCCCGGGTCGATAGCAAACCGGAAAATGTGGTCATGGGGACCCGGAACGGCGTGGGCAAATTCACCCATTCCAAGGAAACCAAGAAAACTGTCAGCGGGGATGATTCCTATGCCTACCAGAAGTTGGATACGGAATGGATTACCGTAAAGGTTTACAATCCCAACACAAACACCTATGATGACAAACAGGTGGAAGTCTATAAACTGACCCCGGGCCAGTACATGGATGATGAGTATAACGTCCGGGCAAAATATCCGGAGCGGAGCAAATACAATTCCGATGAGGATTACAAAAAGGCCGTGGAAGTCTACAACAATGTGGCCACCTATTACAGCCAGGATGCGACCCGCCAGTCCTATTACGTCAGCGGGGCTACCGCAGTGGGTGTAGATAATGTAGCCGAAGGAGACCGTTCCACGGCCATTGGCAACAAGGCTAAGGTCCTGAATTCTGTCAGCAGCTACTACGTGGATGCTTATGGAAAACTGACCAGCAACCAAGCGGATGCCCGCTTTTGGCTGGATGAACAAGGGAACATTACTAGCAACCGCGAGGGATACTATGCCTCCGACGGGACCTTTGTGGACCGCTATTACATGGTGCCCCGTCTCATCGACTCCACTGATGCCGTGGCCATAGGCAGTGATGTGACTGCCGAGGGACGGTCCGCGGTGGCCATCGGCCATCAATCCTACGCCAAGGAATACAGCGTAGCCATCGGGGAAAACAGCGTGACCGACTACATGGGCGTGGCCATCGGAAAGGACAACAAGGCCAAGTACGCCAGCACCGCCATCGGCCATACTAACGATGCCAACGGATACTATACGGCGACTATGGGTGTCAATAATACAGCTCGCGCAGATGAAAGCACGGCCATCGGCTACGGCAACAGCGTGGATGGCCAGCAGAACGGGGGCACCACGCCGAAAGCAGCTTATACCCATGTACTGGGTTCCAATAATACCGTGAAAGGCAATTATAATGCCGTATTCGGCGATACCAACACGGTAACCGGGGCCTATGCCCTGGCTCTGGGCGGCCACAACAAGATCAGCGGGGAAAATACGAATGACGCTGACGGGGATTACGGCATCGCCATCGGCTATGGCAATACGGTGGAAAAGAACGCCCTGGCACTGGGCCTGAACAGCAATTCCATACATGACGGCAGCATCGCTATCGGGAATCAGGTCAATACGACAGGGGATAACAATAATGGGGCAACTAATTCCATTGCCATCGGCACCAAAGCTTCTGTTCATATGAAGAATGGTATCGTTTTGGGTAATGAAGCCTATGCCGGGAACAATGGTGATAATAGCGAAGGCGCCATTGCCATCGGCCATCAGGCAAAATCCGCTGCCGGCGAAAGCATCGCCATCGGGACGAAAGCTACTACCGGCAACAACGTTGGTTCCACAGGCATGAAGAATATCGGGGCCATCGCCATCGGTTCCAATACCACGGCAGATACGGTCTATGATATCGCCATGGGTTGGGGTGCTAATACTAAGAATACGACAAATGGAGGTGCTATTGCTCTCGGGCACAATGCCACCATCGAACAGGGCGGCCAGGCTTCGACAGCCATCGGCGATTCCGCCCGGGTTAAAGAAAACCTCCATGATGCAGTGGCTCTGGGTAGTCAGTCCTATGCAGACCGGAGAGCTAACGATCAGGGCGGGTATGACCCGGCAAGCAACAGCCAAAATCACAATGCCGGTTCTGACCCGGTGTGGAATTCCACCCTGGCGGCGATTTCCGTGGGTTCTTCTGAACATGATGTCTGGGATGGGACGAAAAACATCCACTATGCCCAGCAAACTCGCCAGATCACCAATGTGGCAGCTGGGAAAGAAGACACGGATGCGGTCAACGTGGCCCAGCTGAAACAAGTAGTCAATCTGGTCCACCCTGGCGGCGGCAGCGGTACCGGTGGCAGTGGAGTCCACGATTACAGCGTCAAATCGGTCAACCCGGGTTCAGATAACAACTATAACAATGGGGGAGCTTCCGGCGATAATGCTCTGGCTGCAGGGGTCAATGCTTCTGCAAAAGGAGAAAATGCCGTAGCCATCGGAAATGGTGCAACAGCCGATGGCGTAGGGGCCACGGTCATTGGTCAGTACGGTACAGCTACCGGCCGTTATGCACTGGCCTTTGGAGGCCAGCAGACGGATACTTCGGCGAAAGCGGCTAATAATGTGGCCAGCGGTGACAATGCCGTAGCCTTTGGGGAACGGACCACGGCCAGCGGCAACAATTCCACGGCCTTCGGGCAGGAAACCAAGGCAGCGGAAAAACGGGCCACAGCTTTTGGTCAGCGGACCCAAGCTATCCAGTCCAATGCGACGGCCTTTGGCATCGATACCATCGCTTCCGGGCAGAATGCCACGGCCTTCGGCAATCTGACCCAGGCAACTGAAATCGGGGCGACAGCCTTTGGCAATAAGAACCAGGCCACCGGTCAGTACGCCACGGCTTGGGGCGGCGGAGACAAAGTCGTTGACAATGGAGACGGCACCACAAAGAAAGTCGGCACCGTAGCCAGCGGAACTTATGCCACGGCCTTTGGGGAACGGACGGTTGCCAGCGAGGAAAGTGCCACCGCCTTCGGCAGTGATTCTACGGCCAGCGGGAAAAATGCTGCGGCCTTTGGTGAAAATTCTACAGCTTCCGGCGAAGCCTCTACTGCCTTTGGTATCGGCTCCACGGCAGCGGCTAAGAACTCCCTGGCGGTTCTGGGTGGCACGGTAGCAGAATCGGCAGAGAATGCTGTTGCTATCGGCAATGGTGCACAGGCCAAACTGGCGGATACGGTGGCATTGGGCAGTGGATCTATAGCTGACCGGCAGAGCGGTGTCAAAGGGTATGATGCCGCCACCGGGGCAGACACGACCCAAACATCTGCCACATGGGTTTCCAATGCCAATGCCATAGCGGTAGGTAACGGCAGCACCCTGACCCGGCAGATCACCGGGGTGGCAGCCGGTTCCCAGGATACGGATGCGGTGAACCTGGCCCAGCTGAAAGAAGTGGGCAAACTAGCAGGGAAACACACCACTGTTTCCGTAGGGGGCAACAAGGCCACGGCCGATGATACTTTGGTCAAAGGCGGCAATCTGGAACTGAAGCGGCAGACCACCGGCGGCCAGGCCAATTACGACGTGGCCCTGAGCAAGGATGTGGTCCTGGGCGAACAGGAAGAAGATAAAGGTGGCAGCCTGACTGTGAACAGTGTGGCTCAGTTCCGCAAGGCACCGGATTCCCAAGAAACCTATCCGGTGAAGGAAGCTGTCAAGATTGACGGGACCACCGTGTCTGTCGTGAAGAATGACGGCACCAACGACCAGCGCCAGGTGGTCCTCGGCGTCGGTCAGGATACGGGCGGTTATGTGGCCCTGTACGACAATACGGGCAAGACGCCGACCTATATCTTCAACGCCATCAGTTCTGGCATCACCTATCTGAAAGACAGCAAGACCTATCCGGCTGACGAAGCCAATGAATTCAAACGTCTGGAATACGGGGACATCACCAACGGTTCCACCCAGTTCATCGCTACTTTGGATGATGGGCTGAAATTCAGCGGCGATCAGGGAACCACATCGGCCGTGAAGCTGAACCAGAAACTCAGTGTCACCGGCGGAGAAACCAACAAAGATAATCTGGTCACTGCCAACAACATCGGCGTCGTTTCCAGCCAGGATGGGGAAAATGGCAAACTGGAACTCAAGCTGAATAAAGACCTCACGGGCCTCAATACGGTTACGGCCGGCACAGCCAAAATCGGACACAATGTCGATGGGGTGCTGGATACGGTCCGGAACGGACAGCCCACCGGCGGCCATGCGGCAGAGGGGGACTATGTAACGGGCCTGACCAACAAAGAATGGACCGTTAAAGACCCGACCTATGTGAGTGGACGGGCCGCTACGGAAGATGAACTGCGGATCGTCTCCGATGCGGTGAGCGGCAATACCACCAAGATTACCAATAACACGATCCAAATCACCAATAATACCAATGCTATAGCCAAAGGCCTGAGCTTCACCACCAACACCAAGGATGCTTCTAACACCGGCGAAAACTACAAGGGATACAAAGTAGTGAAACGCAATCTGGGAGATACCATCGCCATCAAGGCCAGTGACGAAGCAGATAACCACAGCTACAGCACGGCCAACCTGACCACCCACATCGCAGAAAATGGGGATATCTCCATCCTTATGGATGAAAAGCCCACCTTTACTACCGTGACCACCGGCGATGTGATCTATACAGGCAATCCTGATAAGAAAGATAATAACGGCAAAGCGGCCCAGGCGGACACCAGCGTCCATTATGGGGATAAGACCCTGACGGACGGCAAGAACATCACTACGTCTGACAATGAAACCAAGGCCACCCGGCTGGGGTATGACGATGCCCAGGGTAAACACCACGATATCGCCACCATGGACGACGGCCAGATCTACGCCGGGGATATCAAGACTGATGGCACCCTGGACAGCAACGGCTTTGCCCGGACCATGAACCAGAAGACTACCATCAACGGCGGCGTGACCAGTAAGGACAACCTCACCGACAACAACATCGGCGTCGTCTCCAACGGCACCGACACCCTGACGGTGAAACTGGCCAAGGACCTGAAAGACCTGACTTCTGTCACCACAGGCAAGACCGTCCAGAATGATAGCGGCATCAAGATCACCAACGATGCCAATGATGAAACCAAGAACGTGGTCATCAACGGGGATAAGATTTCTTTTGGCGGCAATCAGGTCAAGAATATGGGCAGCGGCTCCGACGGCACGGCCGACGGAAAGCCGACCTATAACACCCCCACCAACGGGGCCAATATCGGTGATGTGAAGAATATTGCCAACAGCACCACGGAGGCAGCCAAGCTCACCGGTGATTCCAACATCACCGTCACCTACAATGACCAGATGGCTGACGGCAAGAACACGGTGAAACTCAATGACAGCATCACGCTGGGCAGCGAGGCTGATAAGAAAGTCACCATCGACGGTACGAAAGGCACTATTACGGCTGGTGATAAAGTCAGCTTTGATGGCAGTACTGGCAAGGGCAGCATCGGCGGTGTGACCATCGGCAATCAGACTGGCGTTGCCACTACCAAGAAAGATGGCGATACCACCAAGACGGAAGACGGCACCTTTGTTACGGGTCTGACCAACAAGACTTGGAACCCAGATGCCAACGGCATCGTCAGCGGCCGGGCGGCTACGGAAGACCAGCTCAAGACCGTGTCTGATACGGTCAATACCGGCTGGGAACTGGACGTCAACGGCGGCAAGCGGAAAGATGTGACGCCTGCCAGCAGGAAGGTCAACTTTGTTCAGGGCCAGAACATCACCATCACCGGCAGCGGTGATGATGTCACGGTAGCAACGGCTGATGATGTACGTTTTGCCAGTGTCCGTGTAGGCGGAGATGCTGACGGCAATGGCGGTTATACGGGCGGCATCGTCATTGGCAAGCAGTCTGGCGGAGCCAGTGCGAACCCGGATGAAAATGATTACATTACAGGGCTGAAGAATATAAATTGGGACGCTACTAAAATCCAGAGCGGCCGGGCGGCTACAGAAGACCAGCTGAAAAAGGTCGCAGAAGACATCAAGCAGGGTACCGTTTCTGGAGATGTATACGTTACTGGCGGAGAAGTGACCTATCACACTGATGGCGGTACAGACAATGGTCAGCCTACAGTCAATGATGGCACGGGAAAACTTACGCTGACAGAAAATAATAAAACGACAACGGTCGATATTACCGGTCTCCATGATTACTATGCTACCAGCGGCACTGTTTCTGAAGATGGAAAGAAGCTAACCATTGCCCTCAACGAACGGGATAAAGATGGCAACCCTGTCACCTTTGACGTGGATTTGACTAATCTCCTGAACAAGGAAAAACACCTGATTGCTAATCCGGCTGCTGACAGCAACGGAGTCTACAAAGTCAATGAACAGGGTGAGGTGACCCTGCAAGTACAGGATGCGGCTGGCAACAATACGCCGGTGACCATTTCCGGATTTGAAGGAGTAGTGGATCATTACAAAGGCCTGAATTTCGATGCCAATTCCAGAAAAACGACTGATGGTAAAGCCTATAATGTCAAGATGGGCGGTACAATCAAAGTCCAGGGCATTGATCCCGTCTCCGGCCACGACTACAGTGCAGATAACGTAACTACCGAAGTGGATGCCAACGGCAATATTACCATCAAGCTGGATAAAGCCCTGACAGCTGACACGGTGATGGTTAACGGCAAAGACGACAGAGATGGCCAGATTGGCCTGAATGGCAAGGATGGCACCGATGGTACGGTGACTACCATCATCCGGACTATCGGCAAGAATGGTACGGATGGCACCGATGGAAAACCTGGCGTCAACGGTACTGACGGCATCACCCGTATTGTCTATCAGGATGGGAAAGACGGAGAACCGGGCACAACGACCCATACGGTGGCTACCTTGGATGACGGCCTGAAATTCGGTGCCAATGCCCCTGCAGCTGGAAAGACGGACAACCCGGTGGGCAACAAGCTGAATAGTACTATCAACATTAAAGGTGCCGGCACCAAGACGCTTGACCAGTATTCCGGCCAGAATCTGATAACTTCTGTGGAACAGGATGCAGACGGCAATACTACCATTAACGTGCTCATGGACAAGAATATCTCCGCTGACGGTGTGACCGTCGGTCATGCAGGCAGGGATGGCGTAGCCGGTGCGGATGGCGAAATCGGCAAGGCTGGTTCCATCGGCATCAATGGTAAGGATGGGAAAGATGGTATCACCACCACCATCATCCGTACGGAAAAAGGTCAGCCGGGAGCTGACGGCAAGAATGGCAAACCCGGGGTGGATGGTACGGACATCACCCGGATCGTCTATCAGAACGGCCAGGACGGCACCGATGGGAAAGACCTCCATACCGTGGCCACTCTGGATGATGGTTTGAAATTTGCCGGCGATGACGGCCAGAACGATACCACGAAAGTCATCAGCAAGAAGCTCAACGAGCAGCTGGATATCATCGGGGGAGCCAATCTGGACAGCCTGACAGATAACAACATCGGTGTGAAGAACAAGGACGGCAAGCTCTATGTCCGCCTGGCGAAACATGTGGACTTGGATGCGGACGGCACTTTGAAAGCCGGGGATGCCACTATCGGGGCCTTTAGCAATACGCAGCTCACCACCAACAAGAACAACCATCCCTCCGCAGGCAGCTATGCAACGGGCCTTTCTAACAAGGATTGGAGTGTGGCGGATCCGGAATATGTCAGCGGCCGGGCAGCTACGGAAGACCAGTTGGCCAAGCTTTCTCAGAGCATCACTGACAGCAATACCGTACGCACGGATTACCAGCTGGTGGCAAATCCGGATACGACGACAGACGGCAGTTATACGGCGGAAAACGGGACCCTGACCCTGACGGTCCGGGATACGGAACATACCAATGATCCCAAGTATCCCGACAAGACCATCACCATCAAGGACATCGCTTCCAAAACGAAAGTGGACGAAGCCTACGATCGTACCGTGAAATACGATATGAAGGACGGGAAGGTAGACAAGACCCACGTGACCTTTGAAGCTACGGACGAAGCAGGGAATCCTCTGGATACCCAGGTGAGCCATATGGCCAGCGGGGCCTCGGAAATCACCGATGATGGAAAAGGCCACAAGACCTATACCTACAATACGGACAACAATGCCGCCAACATCGGCGACGTGAAACGCCTGGCAGCCGAATCCAGTCTGCACTACAGCGGGGATACGGGCACGGGCACCAGCCAGTTGAAGGATACGGTGGCCTTCAATGGTACGGAAGGCCAGATTGTCACTGCGGCGGAAAACGGCAAAGTCACGTTCAAACTGGCGGATGACCTGACGACCCGGACCATCACCGTCACCGGCAAGGACGGGAAAGACGGCCAGCCGGGGACACCGGGCCATATCGGCATTGACGGCAAAGACGGGAAATCCGGCATCGGCATCGATGGCAAAGACGGCATTTCCATCAAAGGGGAAAACGGCACCATCGGCCTGAGCGGCAAAGACGGCATTTCCGTTAAAGGTAAAGACGGCAAGGATGGCGTCACCATTACCGGCAAAGACGGGGTGGATGGCGTAGATGGTGCTGAAGGCCATATCGGCCTGAACGGCAAAGACGGCATGGTGGATATCTGGACCAAACCGGGCAAACCAGGCGTCGATGGCAAGAATGGGGAAACCATGACCCGCATCGTCTACAAAGGTACGGATGGCAAGGAACATCAGGGGGCAACCCTCGATGACGGCCTGAAATTCCACGGCGACAGCGGCGATATCGTGACCCGCAAGCTCAACACCCAGCTGGATGTCTTGGGCGGCCAGACCGATACAAATAAACTGACGGCCACTACGGATGGCAATATCGGCGTCGTTTCCACGAAAGCAGCGGACGAAAACTCTAACGGTAAGCTGGAAATCCGCCTGGCCAAGGAACTGAAGAACCTCACCAGCGTACAGACCGGGGACACCACCGTAAATGATGATGGCTTGACCATTAATAAAGCCGGGAACGACAGCAAGGGTGATATCATCATCAACAAGAACACCGTTTCCCTTGCAGGGAACCAGATCACCAATATGGGTAGCGGCCTGGGGAATACCTACACCACAGCCGGCGACAATAACGGCGCCAATATCGGTGACGTGAAACAGATTGCCGATGGACGCCGGACTACCGTAAAATCTACAGATGGTACGGTCAGCGTAGTGGATAAGAATGCCAATGACCCCAATGCCACCAGTCATGACTATGACCTGTCCGTGGATATGTCGAAAGTGGCAGGAGCTGTGGATCTGAAATACAAGGGTGACAACAACACCCAAGGTAGCAACAAGCTCAGCGAAGCCGTCACCTTCAGCGGCACGGCCAATCAGATCGTCACCACTGCGGAAAACGGCAAAGTCACCTTCAGACTGGCTGATGATGTGACCACACAAACGATTACCGCTGTAGGCCAGAACGGCAATGATGGCCAGATCGGTCTTACCGGCAAGAACGGGGCCGATGGCTCTGTGACCACCATCATCAAGACGGTTGGGGCTAAAGGGACTGACGGCAAAGACGGCATCCCCGGCGTGGATGGCCAGCCTGGCAAGGATGGCATCACCCGCCTGACCTATGATGAAACAGACGATAAGGGCGGCACGGAACACCATGTAGTGGCGACTCTCGATGACGGCCTGAAATTCGTGGGCAACGACGGTAACGTAGTTACCCGGAAGCTCAATGACACCCTGTCCATCAAAGGCGGTATCGAGGATAAAGAAATGCTGGCTGATGCTCAACGCATATCCAGCCGCAACTTGGGTGTCCGCAAGAATACGGCAGGAGATGGCCTTGAAATCGTCATGACCAACCGGCCGGATTTCGAAGCCATTACCGTAGGTCCTGACGGCGGTGATCCGGCTCATAAGATCACCATCGGCCAGCAGGACAATCAGGCTGACAACCCAAACCCGGCCAAGGGCAACTACATCAAAGGCCTGGACAATACCCAGTGGGATGCAGGCAACGTCGTGGCTGACCGGGCCGCAACGGAAGGCCAGCTGAGCCAGGCCATTACGGACATTTCCGGCAAGGACAAAGGCGGCTTCGGACTGGCCGATGAAAAAGGCGGCACCGTAAAGAAGAATCTGGGCGAAACCATTGCCGTCAAGGGCGATGGCAAGAACATCGAAACCACGGTGAAAGATGGTGCCCTGGAAGTATCACTGAAGAAGGATGTAGCCCTGGGCCAAGATGGCAGCATCAAAGCCGGGAATACTACTATCAACAGTGATGGCGTGGAAACCAACAAAATCAAAGTCGGTGACATCACCATTACGGATCAGGGCATCAACGGCGGAGCCAAGCAGATTACCAACATTGCAAGTGGAATCGACGGCAAGCAGTATACCGATGCTGGTGACAACAATGCGGCCAGCATCGGCGATGTGAAGCAGCTGGCCAAGAATGAAGCCAAAGCTTCGGAAGCCAAGAGCGGCAAAAACATCACCGTGAATGATGATCACACGGTGAACCTGAATGATGATATCATCCTGGGCAACGATTCCAATAAGCAGGTTGCCATCAATGGCTCCAACGGCCAGGTAGTCATTGGTTCCGGTGACAGCGCCATGACTCTGGGCAAACAGGCCAATACGGCTGGTGATAGCAACCCTGAAAACGGCAATTATCTGAATGGTCTCGATAACAAGAAATGGGATGGGGAACACATCCAGAGCGGCCGGGCTGCTACAGAAGACCAGCTGAAGACTGTCAGCGACAAGGTGAACAGTGGCCGCAAGTTCCAGGGTGATGACGGCAAAGATGTGACCGTAGACCTGGGCAAGACTTTGAACATCAAAGGCGGTGCCACGGACGTCAGCGATGCCAATAACGTCGGCATCGTGAGAGGGGACGACAATACCCTCAATGTACGGCTGGCCAAAGACCTTACTGGCCTGGACAGCGTGACCACAGGCAACACGACTATCAACAACAGTGGCCTGACCGTCAAAGGGGATGACAACCACAAGGACATCACCATCCAGCAGGATAACGTCAATATGGGCGGCAACAAGATTACAGGCGTTGCACCGGGTGCGGTGACACCGGACTCGACCGATGCCGTTAATGGCAGTCAGTTGTACGCCGCAGGCCAGGCCATTTCCAATCTGGGCGGAGCCGTGAATAAGCTGGGAACCCGCGTAGACCGCGTCGGTGCCGGTTCGGCGGCTTTGGCAGCCCTCCATCCGCTGGACTTCGACCCGGACGACAAGTGGGACTTTGCTGCAGGATATGGCCATTACCGGGGAGCCAATGCGGCAGCTGTCGGTGCGTATTACCGTCCCAATGAAGACACCATGTTCAGCATCGGCGGCTCCTTCGGCGGCGGAGAAAATATGTTCAATGCCGGCGTCAGCATCAAACTGGGACAGGGCAATCACATATCGACGTCCCGCGTAGCCATGGCAAAAGAAATAAAGGATTTGCGGGAAAACGTAGCCCAGCTCAATCAGATTGTCAATCGCCAGAGTGCGCTCATTGAAAAACTGACCAGCGTGGATACCGGTTCGATACAGGACAAAGGAAATGATTTGTTCCCCGATGTACCGGAAAACCACTGGGCCTATGAATACGTAACCAAACTGGCCAAAGCAGGTATCCTCAAGGGATATCCCGATGGAAAATTCGCCGGTGACCGCATGATGACACGCTATGAATTTGCTGCCATCGTCTACCGGGCTATCACTATGGGAGCTGCATCGGATCCCGGTCTGAATCAGGATGGTACCTTAGGAAAACTGGCAAAGGAATTTAACCAGGAATTGAAATTTATCCGCATAGACACCATTCATCAAACGGATCAGGGAGAACCGACAGTACAGCGCGTACGCGTTCAGAATACAACTAAATAGTGAAAAATAGAGAGAGGTTGCAGCAAAATGGTTTTGACAGAGCGTTTTGTAGCAACCTCTTCTTTCGTTATGCCATCCTATGTGAATACAATCTATTATAATTTTTTATCCTGATATAATAATTTTACTAAAACACATCATTTTACGACAACGTAAAACGTAAAACCTAAACATAGAGAATAGTGTATAAAAATATTTCGTTTTAATGAAAAACGACAAAATATAGTAGCAGGGTAAGCAAATTTTCAGTTTTATCATAATAATTAAGAATAAATAAATGCATATTATACATTTTTCTGGTTTAAATATGATTTATTCGTAGAGTACGATTAGTATTACGTTATTTTTACATTATATTTTGTGTAGTCATCAATAAACAAAACGATATTTGACACGTATTCCGGATTAAGGTTTAAAATAGTAATGATTTTTACAATATTATGGTAATTATATTGTAAATGAAATGATACTAAGAACAGGAAATTGAATATCTGTAAATAAGGTGGGGGACTTTATGAACAAAATTTACAAAGTCATTTACAACAAAGTACGGAATTGCTATGTTGTCGTGTCGGAACTGGCCAAAAGCCATGGAAAAGAACAGTCACAGCGGACGAGCAGTAGAAGCCGTATTGGTGCACTGACTCTGGCTATTACCCTCTGTTTGTCGTCCTATGCACTGGCGGCCGAGCCGGTGGACCTGGGCAATGGCGGTAAAGCGGCCTATGATACTCAGGGGAATCTCATTATTGGAAAAGAAACCGTTGCAAAAGGAGAAAAAGCTCAGGGACAAAATAATACGACCATTGGCACGAATTCAGATACCTTGCGCAATGTGGCGGAAGGGGAAACGACGAAGAATGGGCAGCCTATGGATAATAAAGATAATACGCAGCTAGTGAGTAGTGAAGGAAAAGCTGCTGATCTGACTACTTCCACCGAATCTGGCGGCTCCACGACTGTAGGCTACAACAATCATGCTGAAGGGGATAATTCCACGGCTATCGGCAATGGAGCGAAAATTACCAACAAACCTATCACCTACTATGCCGATGCAGATGGTAATAAGACTACTGATGCAGAAAAGGCTGTCTGGTACAAAGATAAGGATAGCAATCCCACTCAGGTGCCCCAGGTGTTCCGTGATGCAGATGGCAACACCACCACTACACCCCAATATGTCCATACGTATACAGAAAAAGATCCGGATACCGGTGAAGAAGTGACCAAAACCGAAATCACCAGCGACGCCAGCAAGGCTGACCAGAAAGATGGTAAGCCGGTCTACAACTACCAGAAATCCGACAATACGGACCATCTTTATTCTGTCACACTCTATCAGTCTGCGGACAACTCTATCGCTGCCGGCACAGAAGTCACCGCCAACGGTAGTAATGCCGTAGCCGTCGGTTACCGATCCACGGCCGATAATTCGGCTGTAGCCGTAGGTGATACGGCCGTAGCCAAAGAAAATGGTGTAGCCATCGGCAAGGAAACAAAGGCCAGCGTGGAAGGTTCTATTGCCTTGGGCAAAGGTTCGGAAGCAGACCGCTCCGGCGGCGTTACCGGCTGGGACCCTAAGACGGGCACTACATCCGTCAAGACTGGTACAGCTTGGCAGTCCGGGGAAGGGGCTCTGTCCATTGGCAATGGCGGTGCCAGCCGCCAGATCACCAATGTGGCTGCCGGCAGTGAAGACAGCGATGCCGTCAACCTGGCCCAGCTGAAAGAAGCCATGACCCATTATTACAGCGTGAAGACCACGGAAGCAACGGATGCAGCTGGGAACAACAACTACCTGAACGATGGAGCCACCGGGAACAATGCCTTGGCGGCCGGGGTCAGTGCCGTGGCCAAGGGGAACAATGCTACAGCCGTGGGTACCCAGACCTATGCGTCGGGAGAGAATGCTTCCGCCTATGGATACCGTTCCGTGGCCAGCGGTACGAACAGCCTGGCCATCGGCTCCGGGACCAGCGCTCAGCAGGAAGGCTCTGTGGCTGTAGGGGGACATGCCCAAGGGTACTATGCGGTGCAGGTAGGGACCGGTTCCACGGCCCAAAGCTCTTACTCGGTAGCGGTAGGGGGCCACGCCAAAGGAGACCATTCTGTAGAAGTAGGGTATGGTTCCACCGCCCAGGGCTCTTATTCTACGTCTGTAGGCGGCCATGCCATCGGAAACTATTCCATTGCCATCGGCTCTTCGAAGGATAACTGGGGCTATATCAATGCGGCTTCTGCCGCAGGGGATAACTCCATCGCCATCGGAGGTCATACCAACAGCGCCAACGAAATCGCCATCGGAGCCGGCTCTGCCACTAGCGGCGGCCAGGCAATTACCGTAGGCGGTTCGGCCACGGGCCATCAATCTGTTTCAGTGGGAAACAGTGCCAACGCTACCACAAATCAGGCTACGGCCATTGGATGGGGTTCTTCGGCTACTGGGTCTCAGAGTACGGCTGTGGGCGGCCATGCCGGTGATACGAATTCCACGGCAGTAGGACAGGGGGCCAATGCCAACTATGCCTATGCCACGGCCGTAGGCAATAGCTCCGTGGCTTCAGGGGATCATTCCACCGCGTTGGGCTATGGGACTTCTGTCCAGGGAAGTTCTTCTCCCGCCATTGGCGGGGCCAGTGCCAAAGGGACCAATGTGACGGCTATCGGCAAGAACTCTACTGTTGGCGGGTATTGGAGCGATTCCATTTCGGATTCTACGGTCATTGGGGGCGCCCATATCAGCGGAAGTTTAACTAGTGGTACGGCCATCGGATCCAATGCTTCCGTCACAGGTTCCTATGGGGTGGCTCTGGGCCAGAATGCCAGTGTGGCTTACCAGAGTACCGGCGTAGGTACAGAAACCAAGGCTTCCAATACGGGCACGGCTGTAGGTTATGGAGCCCAGTCTTCCGGATACCAGTCCGCTGCGGTAGGTGCCGGTTCCAATGCTACGGGACAAAATGCCGTTGCTCTGGGTGGCGGAGGAGCCTGGGGGAATTACAGCATTGCCCTGGGATCTGGAGCCGGGACCACGGCCCATGGTATTGCTATCGGCCAGAATAGCGGGGTCTGGGGTGAAAACGCCATTGCCATCGGCGAAGGGACCAACGCTTGGCGGGCCAATTCCATCGTTTTGGGCAAGAATTCCAAATCTGGTGCCGATAAAAATATAGAAGGCTACGATCCGCATACCGGCGTGGCTTCTGTGGATGATACTTCAACCTGGCAGTCCACGGACGAAGCTGTTTCCATCGGCCGGGCAGAAGAACGGGATGGGGATGGCAAAATCACTGCCACGGCCATTACCCGCCAGCTGAACAATCTGGCTGCTGGTACTCTGGATACGGATGCCGTCAACGTGGCCCAGCTGAAAGCGGCCACCCAGAAGGTCAATGTCCATGACTACAGCGTCTGGTCTCCCGATACGGAAACAGATACCAACTATACCAACGGTGGTGCTGTGGCTAAAAATTCCATGGCAGCCGGTGTCAGTGCATCCACAACGAAGGATGCAGAAAACGCCGTGGCCATCGGCTATAAGGCTAAAGCAGAAGGTGTTGGCGCTACGGTCATCGGCCAGTATGGCACGGCAACAGGCCAGTATGCAACAGCTTTCGGCGGAATCAATACGGATTCCACCGGAACGCCGGTGAACAATACCGCCAGCGGCGCCAATTCCCTTGCTTTTGGCGAACGGACCGCTGCCAGCGGCAATAATTCTACCGCTTTTGGCTGGCAGACGAAGGCTACGGAGAAACGGGCCACCGCCTTTGGCGAACGTACTACCGCATCCGGTGCCAATTCCACGGCCTTTGGTCAGTTGGCTGTGGCTTCCGGTCAGAATTCCACAGCTTTTGGCAATGAAGCAGTAGCCAACAACTATGGTTCCACTGCCTTCGGCAACCGGACGGAAGCTCTGGGTGAATACTCCACCGCTTTCGGCAACAGCACCGTAGCTGCCGGCATGAACACCGTGGCTTTTGGCACCGACAACGTGGCCGGTGCCGTGCTGGATGATCACGGTGCCTATACCAATATCATCTACAAGACCGATGCCAAAGGCCGGGTGGAAAGTGACGCCAACGGCAATCCCATCGAAATTTCCCGGGAAAAGATGGATGCCCGGGGCAATCTGGCTTATCTGGACGGCAGCGGCAATACTAAATCTGTCACCTACACAGTTTCTGGCGGAGAAACACATAGCTATGTGCTGCTCCAAGGCGAAGACGGAAATACCTATATCCGTGACTACCGCGGCAATATCCGCAGTGCCGTCATTGGAACTGATGGTACAGTGACCGTCGGCGATAAGGCGCTTACGAACGTAACGCTGAAAAAGGCTAACGCCGGTGCCAACGGCTATCATATCCTGAGCAATGCCAATGCCACCGTCTGGGGCGAAAACAGCATTGCCTCCGGCGAAGCCTCTACGGCTTTCGGTGTGGGCTCCACAGCCAGCGGCAAGAATTCTGTGGCCATCGGCGGTGCCACGGCCTCGCTGGACGATTCCATCGCCCTGGGTAAAGGATCTGTGACCACCCGTACTAAATATAACGAGCTCACCAAAGATGCCGAAAAGGCTGCCTATGGCAAAGGCAGTTCTACTGGTTCCGTCTGGGAAGCCACGGACAACGCCATTGCTGTAGGCAATGACAGCGCTACTACCCGCCAGATTACCGGGGTGGCAGCAGGTTCTCTGGATACGGATGCCGTCAACGTGGCACAGCTCAAAGCGATTGACGCAAGGCACACCACTGTTTCCGTAGGTGGCACGAAGGCTGCTACAGATGGTGCGACGGTTAATGGCGGCAATCTGGAACTGACACGCTCAACGACGAATGGCCAGTACAATTATGATGTATCTCTGAACAAGGACATTACCCTGGGCACACAGGAAGAAAATAAAGGTGGCAGTCTCACGATTAATACTCTGGGTACTTTCCATGAAAAGGATGAGCAGGGACAGCAAAAGGATGTGCCTATTAAAGAAGCTGTCAAGATTGACGGCTCTACGATTTCTATTGTGAAACATGATGGCACAGATGGCGTGAACGACCAGCGTCAGGTCGTATTGGGCGTTGGCCCGGATGCCGGTGGTTATGTTGTTCTTTATGATAAGACCGGTAAGAAACCGACCTATATCTACAACTCTATCACTCCCGGTGCCACATATCTGCAGGATGTGAATTCCTACACTGCCGACAAAGCCAACGAATATGGCCGCCTGGAATATGGTGACTATTACAATGGTACGACTCAGTTTATTGCTACCCTGGACGACGGCCAGAAGTACGCCGGCGATAACTACAAGGCTGCTGAGACTGAAACGACGACCGTTGATGGCAAGACCACTACGACCATCAAGAAAGACGAGCAGAACGTCCTTCTCAAGAAGCTCAACGAGCGCCTGGATATCAAGGGCGGTGCAACTGGAACTTTGACGGATAATAACATCGGTGTTAATGTTGAGAACGGTGTAATGAAAGTCCAGCTTGCTCAGAATCTTAATCTGACCGATAACGGATCTGTCACGATGGGCAATACCATCATCGAAAATGGCGGCGTGACCATTACTCCTACAGGCGTAACAGAGGACAACAAAAAGATTTCCTTGTCGGATAAAGGCCTGAGCAATGGCGGCAAGCAGATTACCCATGTTGACAGCGGCTTGAAAGATGCAGATGGTAATCAGGTAGATTTGGCAACAGCCCGTGGAGATGTACTGAATAATGCAGTTAATGTAGGTGACCTGCAGGAAGTTGCTTCTGCCCATACGGCTGTTACCGTCAACGGCGAGATTGAGGCTCCTGATGCCGGTGCTGATGGAAAGCTGGGAGCCTATACGGATAAAGAAAAAGGCAACCTGCTGCTGGCACAGAAGAAAGATACTACCGGCAAGATTACCTATGACTTGAAACTCAATGATAACGTCATTCTTGGCAAAGATGGCTCTGACGGAAAAGACGGCCAGGAAGGCACCATTGGCCTGACTGGTAAAGATGGCCTTCCGGGTGCCGATAGCAAGCAAGGATACAGTACCACCATCATCAAGACGGAAAAAGGACAGGCAGGCAAAGATGGCAAAAATGGCAAACCCGGTGTGAACGGCACGGATATTACCCGCATTGTCTATACTGACAAGAATGGCCAGAACCCCCAGACCGTAGCTACTCTGGATGATGGTTTGAAGTTTGCTGGTGATGATGCGTCTAAGACAGTCGCCAAGAAACTCAATGAAACCCTGCAGATTCGCGGCGACGGTACCTATGACAAGGAGAAGAATACTGTAGCTGATGATGGCAATATCAAGACGTCTGTCGATAATGGTGCAGTCAAGGTTTCGCTGAGTGACAAAATCAATCTACATCAGGATGGTTACTTGACCGTTGGTGGTAGCAGGAATGGTAACGTTGCTGATGGAAATGACCCTATTGTCATCAAGCACTTTGATGCGGGTGCCTTGACGGTTACAGGAACTGATAAGGAAGGTAAAACACCTCAGTCCGCAGCTGGCGATTACGTTACCGGCCTTGACAACAAGAACTGGAATGTCGAAAATCCGACCTATGTCAGTGGCCGCGCTGCTACGGAAGACCAGCTCAAGACAATCAGTGATGCAGTCAATAAGGCTGCATCGACAGCTGGTATGCATACAGTCGTTACAGTCAACGATAAAGATAGTAGTGAAACAACAGCTTCTGTTGGAACCGATGGAAAATATGGTGCCTATAGCGATTCCACCCAAGGAAACCTGCTTATCGCAGCTAAGAATGAAAATGGCAAGACGACCTACAACATCAAGCTCAACGACAATCTGACCATTGGCCAGAAAGGCGCTGACGGTCAGGATGGCAAGGACGGAAACGTCACTGTGGAAACCAAAGGCGGCACGACTGTTGTCATCGGCCATGATGGCAAAGATGGGGAAGACGGTAAGGATGGCATTTCCGTGAAAGGCAAAGACGGCAAGGATGGTGTCACCATCGGTGTTACCAATGGCACGGATGGTACAGATGGCAGCGAAGGCCATATTGGCCTGACTGGTCCTGCCGGCAAGGATGGCAAGAACGCTAGTGCAGACATCCATGTAAAGAATGGCCAGAACGGCGTGGATGGTACCGACGGGAACAACGGCAAAGACGGCATGGACCGGGTAGTCTATGAAGACCACAATGGTAAGACCCACGAAGTGGCTACCATGGATGACGGTCTGAAATTCGTAGGTAACGACGGTCAGGAAGTTATTCGGAAGCTGAATACTACTCTATCTATCAAAGGCGGCATTACGGATGCCACGGCTTTGCAGAACGCCTCTACCAAGAACCTGGGCGTCCGCCAGAATGCAAACAAAGATGGCCTGGAAATCGTCATGACCGATACGCCAGACTTTACGAAAGTTACGGTGGGCGAAGGGACGGATACCAACTCCAAGATTACCATTGGGAAACAGACCGTTACCGGAAAGAAAGCGGATGGCAGCGATGCAGACAAGCCTCAGACAGGCAACTACATCACCGGCTTGGACAACAAGGCTTGGGATAAAGACAATGTGGTGGCAGACCGGGCCGCTACGGAAGGTCAGCTGAAAAACGCTATTAATGACATTTCCGGTAAGGATAAAGGCGGCTTCGGCCTGGCTGACGAAGCGGGCGGCACCGTGAAGAAGGATTTGGGCCAGACGGTTACCGTCAAAGGCGACGGAAAGAACATCGAAACCAAGGTGAACGGTGATGCCCTGGAAGTCTCCCTGAAGAAGGATGTTGTTCTGGGCGACGACGGCAGCCTCAAGGCCGGGAATACCACCATCGACAAAAATGGTGTAAATACCAATGAAGTCAAAGTTGGGGATATTACTATCAATGATAAAGGCATCAACGGCGGAACAAAGCGGATCACCAACATCGCCAGCGGCATTAACGGCAGTCAGTATACCGATGCTGGTGACAACAATGCGGCCAGCATCGGCGATGTGAAGAAGATTGCCGGAGACGAAGCCGGTAAGGCGGCTGAAGCGGTCAAGTCCAAGAGCGGTAAGAACATCACCGTAAAGGACGACCATACGGTCAACCTGAATGACAACATCACACTCGGTGATGAAATGGATGCATCCAAACAGGTTTCCATCGACGGCAACGGTGCCAAAGTCACGGCCGGTGACGGCGCGAATAAAGTAACGGTGGATGGCTCTAAAGGCCAGGTAGTCATTGGTTCCGGTGACAGCGCCATGACTCTGGGCAAGCAGACCAATACGGCAGGTGACAGCAATCCCGAAAACGGCAATTACCTGAATGGTCTCGATAACAAGAAATGGGATGGGGAACACATCCAGAGCGGCCGGG
>ERZ791626.757-NODE-757-length-32218-cov-8.391755_pt1 | contig 32218 bp, 18 predicted proteins | sample MGYA00510266_ERZ791626 | MGnify/ENA primary metagenome ERZ791626 (study PRJEB30046, sample SAMN00715208) | human gut metagenome | study: EMG produced TPA metagenomics assembly of the A metagenome-wide association study of gut microbiota in type 2...
GAGCATCTGCCTTACAAGCAGAGGGTCGGCGGTTCGAATCCGTCAACGCCCACTATAAAACAGAGTCTTACGAAGAAATTCGTGAGGCTTTTTTTATTTCTTACCGCTTTTATACAAACTTTCTCTATCCTTTTGCTCTATAACTCAGGAAAAAGAGTTAATTTTGCAGTCTGATAATTATCTAAGAAAACGTATGGAACTTGATGTATTAACGGCCATATCTCCGATTGATGGTCGATATAGAGGCAAAACTAAAGCTTTGGCAGCTTATTTCTCTGAATTTGCACTGATTAAATACCGTGTACAGGTAGAGGTGGAATACTTTATCACCTTGTGCGAACTCCCTTTGCCGCAATTAAAAGGAATCGATAGCAATGTGTACGAAACTTTACGGAATATCTACCGTAACTTCTCTGAAGCAGACGCACAGCGCATTAAAGATATCGAAAGTGTAACTAACCACGACGTGAAAGCCGTAGAATACTTCCTGAAAGAAGAGTTTGACAAAATGGGCGGAATGGATGACTATAAAGAGTTTATCCACTTCGGACTGACTTCTCAGGATATTAACAATACGTCTGTTCCTCTTTCTATCAAAGAGGCATTGGAGCGGGTTTATTACCCGTTGATTGAAGAGCTGATTGCACAGTTGAAAACCTATGCGACAGAATGGGCTAACATTCCGATGCTTGCCAAAACTCACGGTCAGCCGGCTTCTCCTACCCGTCTGGGTAAAGAAGTGATGGTATTTGTTTACCGTCTCGAACGTCAGTTGGCTATGTTGAAAGCATGTCCTCTTACCGCCAAGTTTGGCGGTGCTACCGGAAACTACAATGCGCATCACGTGGCTTATCCTCAATATGACTGGAAACAATTCGGCAATCGGTTTGTTGCAGAAAAACTGGGATTGGAACGTGAAGAGTATACAACGCAGATTTCGAACTATGATAACCTCTCTGCTGTTTTTGATGCTATGAAGCGTATCAATACTATCATGGTGGATATGAATCGTGACTTCTGGCAGTACATCTCTATGGAGTACTTCAAGCAGAAGATCAAAGCCGGAGAAGTAGGTTCGAGCGCCATGCCGCATAAAGTGAATCCGATTGACTTTGAAAATGCGGAAGGTAACTTGGGCATAGCAACGTCTATTCTGGAACATTTGGCTGTGAAGCTTCCTGTTTCCCGTTTGCAGCGTGACTTGACAGATTCAACGGTGTTGCGTAATGTCGGTGTACCTTTCGGTCATATCGTGATTGCTATTCAGAGTTCTTTGAAGGGATTGCGTAAACTGTTGCTGAACGAACCAGCTATCTATCGTGATTTGGATAATTGTTGGAGTGTAGTGGCAGAAGCTATTCAGACCATCCTGCGCCGTGAGGCTTATCCGCATCCGTATGAAGCTTTGAAAGCGTTAACCCGCACCAACCAAGCTATTACAGAAAGTTCTATTAAAGAGTTTATCGAAGAATTGAATGTAAGCGAAGATATTAAAAAAGAGTTAAGAGCAATCACTCCCCATACTTATACGGGGCTTTAATTGTTTACTAATATAATAAACGTGTTTTTAAATAGGCCGTGAGGCCAAAGTCTAATTTTATTCGAATAAAAAAATGAGCACAGAAAACGAAGAATGGCGCGAAAATTCTTTCAATGAAGAGAATACAGGTGCCGGCCGTGATGGTAACAGGTCTTACAACAGAGAAGGTGGAGAACGTCCGTATCGTCCTTCTTACAATCGTGAAGGAGGGGATCGTCCGTATCGCCCGAGATTTAATGCCAACAATGAAGGAGGCGACCGTCCGCAGCGTTCATACGGTGACCGTTCTCAACGTCCCCGCTTCAATAGCGAAGGAGGTTCATACGGTGATCGTCCTCAACGTCCCCGCTTCAATAGCGAAGGAGGTTCATACGGTGATCGTCCTCAACGTCCCCGTTTCAATAGTGAAGGTGGTTCATACGGTGACCGTCCTCAACGTCCCCGTTTCAATAGCGAAGGTGGTGACCGTCCTTACCGTCCTCGTTTCAATAACGGTGAAGGTGGCGACCGTCCACAGCGTCCTTACAATCGTGAAGGTGGTGACCGTCCGTATCGTCCCCGTTTCAATAACGGTGAAGGTGGCGACCGTCCTCAGCGTCCTTACAACCGTGAAGGTGGTGACCGTCCCTATCGTCCCCGTTTCAACAACGGTGAAGGTGGCGGCTATCGCAGCAACAATGGCGGAGGTTACCGTCCGAGATTCAACAACGACCGTCAAGGAGGATACCGTCCTCGTCCGCGTACCGCTGATTATGATCCGAATGCTAAGTACAGCGTGAAGAAACAGATTGAGTACAAGGAACAGTTTGTGGACCCGAACGAACCGATTCGTCTGAATAAGTTCCTGGCAAATGCCGGTGTTTGTTCACGCCGTGAGGCTGATGAATTTATTACGGCGGGTGTGGTTTCTGTAAACGGTGAGGTAGTAACTGAATTGGGCACAAAGATCAAACGCTCGGATGTGGTTAAGTTCCACGAAGAACCGGTTAGCATTGAACGCAAAGTATACGTGTTGTTGAATAAGCCGAAAGATACGGTTACTACATCGGATGATCCGCAGGAACGCCGTACAGTAATGGATTTGGTAAAAGGCGCTTGCAATGAACGTATCTATCCGGTAGGACGTCTTGACCGTAACACCACCGGGGTACTGTTACTGACGAATGACGGTGATCTGGCTTCCAAGCTGACACACCCGAAATTCCTGAAGAAGAAGATTTATCATGTTCATCTGGACAAGAATCTGACGAAAGCGGATATGGATCAGATTGCAGCCGGTATCCAGTTGGAAGACGGCGAGATTCATGCAGACGCTATCAGCTATACAGATGACTTTAAAAAAGACCAGGTAGGTATCGAAATCCACTCCGGCAAGAACCGTATCGTTCGCCGTATTTTCGAATCACTGGGTTATAAAGTAGTGAAACTCGACCGTGTATTCTTCGCCGGGCTGACTAAAAAAGGTCTGCGACGCGGAGACTGGCGTTACCTGACGGAAGCAGAAGTAAACTACCTCCGTATGGGTTCGTTTGAATAAGAACGTTAATAAAAGAATAAGTTAAATGGAAAAGATTGGTAGAACAAAAATTGTTGATCTGTTGAAGCGCACGGATATTGGCGCTATGGTCAATGTGAAAGGATGGGTTCGCACCCGCAGAGGTAGCAAACAAGTAAACTTTATCGCACTGAATGACGGTTCTACAATAAATAATTTGCAGGTCGTAGTAGACTTGGCTAATTTCGACGAAGAGATGTTGAAGCAGATCACCACCGGCGCTTGTATCAGCGTGAACGGGGAAATGGTAGAATCAGTAGGTTCCGGCCAGAAGGTGGAAGTGCAGGCTCGTGAAATCGAAGTGCTGGGTACTTGCGACAATACATATCCATTGCAGAAGAAAGGTCATTCCATGGAATTCTTGCGTGAGATAGCTCATTTGCGTCCGCGTACCAATACATTTGGTGCTGTGTTCCGCATCCGCCACAATATGGCGATCGCTATCCATAAGTTCTTCCATGAAAAAGGATTCTTCTATTTCCATACACCGATCATTACGGCTTCCGACTGCGAAGGTGCCGGACAGATGTTCCAGGTGACCACCATGAACTTGTATGATTTGAAGAAAAACGAAGAAGGCTCTATCATTTATGATGACGATTTCTTTGGCAAACAGGCAAGTCTGACAGTCTCCGGTCAGTTGGAAGGTGAGTTGGCTGCTACGGCTTTGGGATCTATTTACACATTCGGTCCTACGTTCCGTGCCGAAAACTCCAATACTCCCCGTCACTTGGCAGAGTTCTGGATGATTGAACCGGAAGTTGCTTTCAACGACATTACAGATAATATGGACTTGGCTGAAGAGTTCATCAAATACTGTGTGAGATGGGCGTTGGATAACTGTGCGGATGATGTGAAGTTTCTGAACGATATGTTCGACAAGGGCTTGATTGAGCGTCTGCAAGGTGTATTGAAAGATGATTTTGTTCGTCTGCCCTATACAGACGGTATCAAGATTCTGGAAGATGCCGTAGCGAAAGGTCATAAGTTCGAGTTCCCCGTTTACTGGGGGGTGGACTTGGCTTCCGAGCACGAACGCTACTTGGTGGAAGAGCACTTCAAACGTCCGGTCATCCTGACTGACTATCCGAAGGAAATCAAAGCCTTCTATATGAAGCAGAACGAGGATGGCAAGACGGTACGTGCGATGGATGTTCTTTTCCCGAAGATCGGTGAAATTATCGGTGGTTCTGAACGTGAATCGGACTACAACAAGTTGATGACCCGTATCGAAGAACTTCACATTCCGATGAAGGATATGTGGTGGTATCTGGATACGCGTAAGTTCGGTACCTGTCCTCATTCCGGTTTCGGACTGGGTTTTGAACGCCTGTTGCTCTTTGTAACGGGTATGTCCAACATCCGTGACGTGATACCGTTCCCGCGTACACCGCGAAATGCTGAATTCTAATATTTCGGTATATTTATGTAAAACTCGCATAATCTTCTGGTTATGCGAGTTTTTTTATGAGCTTTCTGTTTCTTTTCTCAAAATAAATCTTTATATTTGGACATACGCATTCGAGAGTGTTAACTAAAATAATACTATCATGAAAAAGCTCTATTTCTTTACCATGCTTTCAATAATGTTGTTGGCGGTAACAGGTGCGATGGCCCAGAAGAAAACAAAATTCCAGTTGGCCGATCTGAAAGGCATTTGGCAGCTTTGCCACTATGTGTCCGAATCTCCTGATGTTCCGGGATCTTTAAAGCCTAGTAATACGTTCAAGGTTCTGAGTGATGACGGACGAATTGTGAACTTCACGATTATTCCCGGTTCCGATGCTATCATCACGGGGTATGGAACATGGAAGCAACTGACGGATGATTCTTATAAAGAGAGTATCGAGAAGAATATCCATCTTCCGATGTTGGACAATCAGGATAATATTCTGCAATTCGAAATCAAGGATAAAGATTACTTGCATCTGAAATACTTTATCAAGAACGATTTGAATGGAAACGAACTCAATGCCTGGTATTATGAAACTTGGAAGAGACTGGGAATGCCGGCCAAGTTCCCGGAAGACATTGTGAGATAGTCTAGTCTGTTTAGCTATAAAAAGAACATATATCCAACTAATTAAAATATAATTGAATTAAGGAACACTAGAAAATGAAAGAAAATGGTTATGTAGTACAGGAATATAAAGTTCCGGTGAAAAGGTACTGCCAGACAATGGATTTGAAAGACAACCCCGAATTGATAGCGGAATATGTAAAGCGTCATAGTGAAGCAGAGGCGTGGCCGGAAATCCGGGCTGGAATCCGTGAAGTGGGTATTCTGGAAATGGAGATTTATATATTGGGGACCCGTCTGTTCATGATAGTCGAGACACCGCTTGATTTTGATTGGGAGACTGCGATGGCGCGTCTCGCCACCCTGCCTCGTCAGGCTGAATGGGAAGCCTATATGTCTATATTCCAGCAGGCGGATGCAACAGCGACTTCAGCGGAGAAATGGCAACTGATGGACCGTATGTTCTATTTATATAAATAAAATACATTCCGATAAAGTGAACTGCGTACATTATCCGTGAAAGGATATATGTACGCAATTTTTATATATAGGCGCTAATGCCAATTTGCAATGTCGATAGCTTCCTTTCTGAGACGAGATTGTAAATAATAGTACTACATATACACAAAATCAAAACTTCTTTGGACGATATTAATACCTGTTGATAAGGAATCAATACTGAAAAAATAGATATATAAAGTCCGTCTTTCCGATAATCCCTACTTTTGTCACAAGTAATATCGATTAATTTTAATAGTATGAATCTACGAGAAAGTAACTTTCGCACATCGTTGACAATCTGGGGATTTACAGTTTTCTGTTCTTTGTTTTCCGTGCTGACTCTGGGGGCCCGAGAGTATTCTCCGGCTTGTATTCATGAGAATATGAGACAGACCCCTTATCCGCAAGAGTACCACCGACCCTATCTGAATCCGGTTCCTTTGTTGGTGCCGCAGCAGATGAAACAGGCGGATTTCCTCCAGTTTGCGCTATCCAAAGAGAAAGACTTCTCCGGAAATACGACAGTCGTTTCCAAACCTGTCCCCTGGTGTATGTTCAACCCTCATCAGATATTGAGCAGCGGAACCTGGTATTGGCGTTTTCGTTCGGTAAGTAAGTCCGGTGAGAATATGGCGTGGAGTCCTACTTATTCTTTCACGATAACGGGTGATATCCCCCAGTTTGTAACTCCCTCTTTCGAGGTAGTCCGAAAGAAGATAGTCGGAAATTCCCCTCGTCTTTACTGTTTCTTGGAAGATGACCTGAAGAAGTCGCGGTCGAAAATATATACCCATCCGGAATACAATCTGATGGTTACTTCCGGACGGGAAGGCCTGGCTGCCAACTATGCTACCGACACATTCGTATCCAATCATGTGTCTGCTATGGTTGTCCAATGTGAAAAGTTGCATACGGCTTATACTTTGCTCCAACGGGATGTCTATGCCGATAAGATGGCGCAGTTGGTCCGCTGGCTGCTTCCTTCCCCCGTAACCGACCGTCAGATAGAGAATGACTTTTATGCCGGTGATCTCGCCTATCTCCTTGCTTGTACATACGAGACCTGTTATGACCGTTTTTCTGTGAAGGAACGTGAGCAGATGGAACAACTGATGGAACGGATCATTAAATTCTATAAGCGTCGTTTCTTCGGTGGAACGGAAAATCATATCTTCGACAACCATTTGTGGCAGTTCACTTTCCGTCGTCTGTTGCAGACCTCCTTAGTGCTCTACGAAAAATCTCCCGAAGCGCGTGAGTTTTTTGAATACGCCTACAAGTTATGGACTTGCCGTGCTCCGGCCACAGGCTTCAACCGCGATGGTATCTGGATGAACGGTACTTGCTATTTCAGTGCCAATGCAGTGAGCTTATACTATATTCCGAGCCTTTTTTCTTATCTGGCCGACACCGATTTTCTGCAACATCCCTGGTATCGGGAGGTGGGGAAGGCAATGGTCTATAGCTGGCCGCCTCTTTCCCGGAGTGTGGGCTTTGGCGACGGTCATGAGCAGATGAACGATAAACCTTTGGTGATTCGCAGCGCTTTTGCTGAGTTTCTGGCAAGAGAAACCGGCGACCCTTATTCCGCTTGGTATACCTCCATTGACAAACGATATGAAATGGACGACGAGATGCGTTTGTACCGCATGGTACGGAGTGAATCAAAGAAACCGATAGCCGCACTTCCGGCCGATGAACCTAAAGCTGTCTGGTTCCGTGATACGGGGGAGATGATAGCCAATTCCTCCATGAAAGACTACCGTAATAACCTATGCCTGAGTTTTCATTCGAGCCCTTTCGGTTCCGGCAGTCATACGCACTCTGCACAAAATGCTTTCAACCTGCATTATCGGGGAGTACCGGTATACGGTTCCACCGGTTACTATATGAATTTCTCGGATGCGCATAATCTATTGTCTTACCGTCATACCCGTGCCCATAACACTTTGCTGATAGATGGCATCGGACAGCCTTTCACCACCAGAGCGTATGGCAATATCGTGCGTGCGTTCAGTGGCGAACACATCTCATACGCTTTGGGTGACGCGTCGAATGCCTATTGCGGCATTAGCGAGTATCCGATGTGGGTTACGAATTTTGCCAAACAGCATTTGGAACAATCGGTGGAGAACGGATTTGGAGAAACTCCTCTGACTCTTTATAGAAGGCACATTTTCCTTTTGCATCCCGATAAAATCGTGATTTATGATGAGATGGAAGCCAAAAAGCCTGTCCGTTGGGATTGGTTGCTACATAGTCCTGTAAAGTTTTCTATTGATGAACAGACCTGTAAGCTCGTTACCCGGAACGAAGAGAAACAGTTTACTTCGGTAGCGCAACTGTTCAGCCGACAAGATTGTAAGATTACACAGACCGATCGTTTTGTCGTTCCGCCAAATCAGGAGAATGCTGTTCGCGGGGAAGTCTTTACTAATTCATGGCATTTGACCGCAAGCTTTACTCCCGGTAAGCGCAACCGTATCCTGACTATCATTCAAGTACAGCCTGACGGTAAACAGGCTGTCGGAATACAAAGAGACGGCAATCTTTTTCAATGTGGCGACTGGACGATTGAAGCGGAACTGGATGTGAAGAAGCCGGCGAGTCTGTATATTACGAATAAAAACAATCAAGCAGTGTTCGGTTATGGAAAATCGTCTTTACTGATAAATGGCAAATCGTACAGACCGATTGATAAAACGGCCTCTTTGTTGTTTGACAAAATAGATGGCAGTTGGCAGATGCAGGAAAGGATGGATAGAAAACCACAGCTTACCGGAAGCAATCGATAAGAATACATTTAATCACTAAAGCTATTAATATGAAAATGAAAAGAAAGTTGTATGTAGCGGTTTGGGGAATGAGTCTGCTGGCCGCTTGCAGCGCCCCCAAGACGGGTGCACCGGAATGGTTTGAGAATGCGGTAAAAACATCCGATCATCAGTTGCTCTATATGGCTGAACAATTGAAAGATGTACCGGATACAGCCTGTTTCCCGCGCTCAACCAAAGCGGACGGAAGCTATCGTTTGGAAAATGCGAAAGACTGGACAAGCGGATTCTACCCTGGCTCCATGTGGCTGGCTTACGAATTGTCGGGAGATGAGGCTTTGGCAAAAGAAGCCCGTCGGTACACCGACCGTCTGGAAGATATTCAGTATTATACAGGTAACCATGACATTGGTTTTATGATGTATTGCAGTTATGGGAATGCTCTTCGTCTGAAACCGGAGCCGAAAGATAAAGAGATCCTGATTAATTCTTCGGAAAGTCTTTGCGCACGTTTCAGTCCCGAAATCGGTCTGATTCGTTCTTGGGATTTCGGTGATTGGAGTTATCCCGTCATCATTGATAATATGATGAATCTTGAAATGCTTTTCTGGGCGTCCGAGCAAACCGGCAATTCCAAATATCGCGACATCGCCATTGCTCATGCCGACAAGACTTTAAAGAATCATTTTCGTGAGAATATGACTTCGTATCATGTGGTAAGTTATTCCGTTCCGAGCGGAAAGGTAGAGTCAAAGGGCACATTTCAAGGTTATGCCGATTCTTCCGCTTGGGCTCGCGGGCAGGCATGGGGAGTGTATGGCTATACCATGTGCTATCGCTTTACGAAAAATCCGGTTTATCTGGAGGCGGCACATAAGATTGCCCGTTTCATTATGGAGAACCGTCCTTCGGGGAATGATTATATTCCTTATTGGGATTATGATGCGCCCGATATTCCGAATGCTCCCCGTGACGCTTCTGCGGCAGCAGTTACAGCTTCCGCATTGCTCGAGTTATATGCTTATACGGAAGACCAGAGCCTAAGTGATGCGTATATTGAATATGCGGAGAACATATTGAAACAGTTATCCTCACCGGATTATCTGGCGAAGGAGAATGAGAATAAGGGATTTATCCTGATGCATTCTGTAGGCAGTTTCCCGCATGACAGTGAGGTGGATGTTCCGTTGAACTATGCCGACTATTATTATTTGGAAGCAATGAAGCGGTATAAAGACTTGAAGAAATTTTAGTTGGACTGTTCATTGATAATATAGTATTATGGAATATGATTGTTAAAGCGCAGATGACATGAAAAAGAAAATAGTATACAATCTGCTGTTAGGGGGATGTTTGCTGGTCATTTCTGTGACACTTCAGGCACAAGTTACCTTGAAACATTGGACGGTAGAGGATCATTCTGCCAAGATGCGCATAGAAGTGGCCGGTGACACATTGGATATTATCGCTCCAAAAGGATTTACGATGTGGTATAATCATCGTCTGACGGGTGATTATGAAATCAGTTATCGTGTGAAAATGCTGATGCAAGGTGGCAAGAACGATCGCTTGAGTGATTTGAACTGCTTCTGGGGAGCTAATGACCCTAAGAATCCGGGCAATCTATATGCACGCTCTGCATGGCGAAACGGTATTTTTCCGAATTACAGGTCTTTGGATTTATTTTACGTAGGATATGGAGGTAACTATAATACTACTACTCGTTTCCGTCGTTATTATGGCGGCACATACGATATGGAAGATCCTAGAGTCCGTCCGGTTATCAAGGAATATAAAGATCCGGAACATCTGTTGAAACCCAATAAATGGTATCACATTCGTATTTGTGTAAAGAACGGAGTTACTATGTATAGCGTTGACGGAGAAGAGTTGTTCACCTATAATATCAGGCCGGGTGAGTGTGATGGTCAGTTCGGATTACGATTATTGAATAATCATGTGTTGTTTACTGATTTTCAGATCGTAAAGTAATGCTGCTTTTGATTTGTAGGCTAGGGTTGTTTAAGGTTTCCCGGTGCGAAGAATAAGGACTTTCAGCGCACAAAACAGTAGCCTTTTAGGGAGCTGGGAAGTCGTCCCGTTATAGGGGGACAATGGTCACCTTATAGAGTGATGAATGGCACTTTGTAAGGTGACCATTGTCACTCTGTAAGGTGATTACCTTTTTTCAAGAGGAGATAAATTCCTAAAGATACAAAATTAAATAGAGAAAAGCAAGAGTGGGACAGAAAGAAATGGTATGTAATCTGTATTCGCCTACAATAATAATCTGTATCAGCCCCGATATTTAGTGAAGATTGGGGATAAACCGGGTAAATAGTGTCTTTCCGTTTTCCTGATGTTTCTTCATCCATTCGGCTAATAGCTCCCGATGTTGCCGGAGGATATCGGCATATTTCTTTTCGATGGCAAGGTTGCGCATTTCTCCGCGATCTGTCTCCATGTCATAGAGCTGTTCGCGATTTTTGCCGGTATCGTACAATACATATTTATATTGGGAAGTACGAAGCATCCATCCCCGCGTTGAGGCTGTTTGGGCAAAGCTCGTTTCTGTTACGATGTAAGGTTGGTGCTGCTTGTCGGCACTGCCGTTTTCTACGATAGGGCGGAAACTCACTCCTTGACGTTTGCCGGGAACATTGATTCCTGCCCAATCACAAATGGAGGGCATGAGGTCTACCCCGTTGTTGATAAGTTGGGGCAATATCTTTCCGGCATGCTTGCCTTTGGGCAGACAGACGATGAACGGGACATTGGCTACCTCTTCATATAGAACTGTTTTCTGATTCCATTGATGTGCTCCACAGCCGTCACCATGATCGCTGGTAAAGATGATAACCGTATTCTTCCATAAGTCCTGGCGGTCTAGCTCCGCAATGATTTTCCCTATTTCCGCATCTACGGTTTCTACCAGTCGATAGTAAGCGTTCCGGTAACGTCGCCAGTCGTCCGGCGTGTAGTCGTGAGTGGGATAAAGACGGTGGTTTTGTTTTTTCTCGAAAGCCAACGCCGTTGCATCGTACGGATTGACGGCAAAGTTAGACGGCAGTCCCGGACAATCCTCCAAAGCCGGTTCTTTGATGGTGGCATACGGAGTGTTCTGTTTGCGGGCATATTCGCAGATATTGTGTGGATTGTCGAAGGAAGCTACCAGAAAGAAAGGTTGGCCTTTCTTCTTGCGTTGCAGGAAAGAGACGGCTGCCTCCGCCAAGCCGAAATCATTGTGTCCGTGCAGGTTCTCGAAACCGAATGCTTGTTTGTCGGGCAGTGAGTTGGTGTGTACGTGCCACTTCCCGGCGTATGCGCAGGTATAACCGGCTTTGTTCATCAGCACACCGAGAGAGGTGGAGTGAAGTGAATCCGGCATAGGAGTCCCGTTTTCCAGCAGGCCGACTTCTCCGGGCATATATCCTGTAAACATGGCGCCGCGTGACGGACCGCTGAGGGGCATGGAGCAATAGGCGTTTGTAAAGCGGATACCCCGTTCTGCCAACTTGTCCATGTTGGGAGTGCGCAGATCGGTATTACCGACACAGCTCATGGCGTTGGCCGTCTGCTGGTCGGTCATGATGTAGAGGATGTTCGGACGCTCTTGGGCCGACAATGCCGCAGGAAGCATCATACTGCAAAGTAATGTAGATTTTAAATTCTTCATGATTCAATTTGAGGATTAATGTTTATGTTCACAAAGATAGGAGATTCCCGTATGAACGAAGTTCACTCTTGTGCAGACCTTGTTTGAAAGTCAATATCCGACTTTTGAATCCTATCGAAAAACTTTTGATTTTGTCCATATCCTATTGTCCGAGTCCTATTGCTCCGTATTCTTCTCCTGATTCTTGACATACTCCGATGGCAGGCAACCTACATACTTCTTGAAGCTCGTCGAGAAATAGGACGGTGAACTGAAACCAATCTTGTTACTGATTTCAGAGATTGAATACCGTCCCTCAAGCAATAGTTTGCAAGCCTTGTTGAAACGGATACGGCGGATAAAATTGGCGGGTGGCTCTCCCGATATGGAGTTCATTTTGAGATACAGTGAAGAACGGCTTATAAAGAGCTTTTCCGCTAAATCATCGGCAGTGAAACTCTCATCGTCGATATTCTCTTCCACGATCTGTATCGCTTTGCTCATAAACTCCTCGTCCAGTGCGTTGGAGGTCATTTTCGCCGTGTCAATATCAATCGTATTCGAATAATAATACCTTAACCGTTGTTTGGATTTCAGGATATTCGCGATTTTTCCTTTCAGCAAACTCATAGAGAAAGGTTTGGGGATATAGTCGTCCGCCCCGGTCCGGATACCGGTAGTCTGAGCTTCAATGCTACCTTTGGCCGATAAGAGGATGACCGGAATATGGCAAGTCTGCATATTCTTTTTAATCAGTTCGCACAACTTAATGCCGTCAATGCCAGGCATCATCACGTCGGAAAGCACGATGTCCACCTTTTGTTCCTTGAGAATCGCCAAAGCCTCCTCACCGTTTCCGGCAGTCAGTGTGGTGTACTTCGACTTGAAGTTGCTTTTCAGGTAGTCCACCATTTCCTTGTTGTCGTCGACCAACAGAATTGTTTCGGTCGTTTCTCCGGTGGAAGTGTCTTTTTCCTCTTCGTTGATTCCGTTTGTTTCGGAGAACTCTTCGCTTTCAACCATTGTGCCGGTTGTCGGCGATGGAGACGGTGTGATGTCACTGCGTTCTGTTCTCTGTTGATCTTGGTCGAGCAATTCCGTAGCGGCAAACGTATGCAAGTCAGCGGGGAGCTCGATGGAAAACTCTGTACCTTTATCCGGTTCGCTGGATACTTGAATCGTTCCGTGATGTTTTTCAACCAGACATTTTACGAGTGAAAGTCCGATTCCGCTTCCTTTCACGCTTTCGTTGGCTTGATAGAACCGCTCAAAGATACGTGCTAGTTTATCTTGGGGGATTCCGATTCCATTGTCCTTTACGCTAAATCCGAAGCTGTTTTCCTTTCTCCAGACGGAAAGTGTTATCTTACCACCGTTGCGGGTGAATTTGAAAGCATTGGACAACAGGTTGGTCAACATCATCTCTACGTACATCTTGTCTACCGGGAGTAAATCATCCTTCAGGTCGGACTGATATTCGTATGTGATATTTCGTTTCTGCGCATTCTCTTCGAACATGGTAAAGATATTCTTCGCCAGCTTGTCTACCTGATTCATAGCCACATGAATAGGCAATGCGCCTGATTCCGCTTTACGGAAGTCGAGCAACTGGTTGATGAGATGCAGCAGTTTGCGCCCGTTCCGGTAGATATACGAAAGTTTTTGCTGCTCTTGCAGGTCAAACTTGCTTTTCTCTTCCACCAGCTCTTCCAGAGGAGCCAGTATCAGGCTTAACGGAGTACGCAGCTCGTGAGACATATTGATATAGAAACGGACTTTCTCCTGACTGACTTCTTCCACTTTCATCCGTTCCAGATGCTCGATCTGCACTTGCATTTTCATTTTGGCGCGTGCGATAAAGAAGTAGAGTATGAAAGCGATTCCGCCCAAAGTGAGTAGGACGTAGAGTGTCTTTGCCCACCACGTCTGATACCACATGGGAGTGATATGAACGAAAAACTCGGTAGGAGTGAGGCTCCATCGTCCGTTATTGTTGCACGCCTTTACTCTGAATGTGTATTTTCCCGGTGGAAGATTGGAGTAAGTGACACCTCGTTGCGAGATAGCCTGAGCGGAAGAAATCCAGTTATCATCAAATCCTTCCAATTGGTAGGCGAAGAGATTACGTCTTCCGGAAAGATAATTGATAACGGAAAAGCGGATACTGAACGTCTTCCGGTTGGCGGGGAAAGACATCCCCAGCAGTTTTCCGTTGCTAGCCTGGAAGTATTTGGATACACCGTCCCTGATATTCGTTACCGGCTGGTTCTGGATGGTCGCTCCGGTAATGACGGCGTTCGGAGAATAGGGGTTATCGACAAACTGATAGGGGTTGAAATAAGTGATACCTTTCAGACTTCCCAAATAAATAATACCGTCTTTGGTCTGGCACGCTCCGTATGTATTGAACTGGTTGTGGCTGAGTCCGTCCTTGACGCTATAATTGAGGAAAGTCTGTTCCGACGGGTCAAAGCAGGATAGTCCGTGATTGGTAGTGATCCAAAGCCGTCCCCGTCCGTCTTCCAGAATACCATAGATAAAATTGTTGGGTAGTCCGTCGTAGGTGGAATAACGGGTGAGCGGTCGGGGAGTAGTATTGTCAGACTTGTACAGACCTACCGAAGAACCGATCCAGATATGGTGATTGCTATCCTCATGGATACAAAATGCCTGTACCAGTGCCGGAAACCGGGAGGTCTCATCTTTCCATTCCTCCAATTTGCCGTCGGCATATACAAACAGGCTTTCTTCAGTGCCAATCCATATCCGCTCCTTGCTGTCGCGATAGAGAACGGAAATGAGCATATTGTTTAAGCGCGGATGTTTTTGCGCTAGCGGGTGTAAAGAGAGAGAACCGGTCTTTTTGTTGAATTGATACAATCCGATGATGGCGCCTACCCAGATAGTTCCGTCTTGTCCGTCGAGCAGCGAATAGCAACTGTTGTTGAACGAGACAGCTCCCGGAAATGTGTAATTCTTTATTTGTCGGGTGCGGGTGGACAGATAGCTTAACCCTCCTCCATGACTCCCTATATAAACGCCATCGTCGTCGGGAAGTACACATTTGATATTGTCCGACTGCAATGCGTGTGCATCCTTGCGGTTGGCCCGGAAGACGGAGAAATGGTTGGTGCGGCGGTTATATTCATTTAGTCCGCCATCGTTGGTTCCGATCCATAGGTTTCCTGTAAAGGGATCTTCTACAATGCAACTGACCGTATTGTCACTAAGTGAATTTTTATAGGCGGAATAAGTCATGGTGTCAAATGCCGGTGCCATAGCATGATAGTAGCTCAGTCCTCCGTAGAATGTCCCTACCCATATGCCGCCTTGATTGTCTTTCAGAAGAGAACGTACGGAGTTGTGGCCTAGCGAGTTTCCGTTTTCATGGGAGAAGGTGTATTTTTCCATTGTTTCGGTTTCCGGTTCAAGGATAAACAACCCGTTGATGGTTCCGATCCACAGATTCCCCTTGTCGTCTTGCGCCAGAGTGCGTACAGTTCCTAACGGCTCTTTTTGTTGTCTGTCTGTATATGGGTAGTGTTTCTTTATCTGGAATTTGTCGTCCATGCAATATACTCCGTTTATAAAAGAGCCCATCCAGTAGACACGTTTTCTGGGATCGTAGACGATGGAGGAGATTACTTCGTTTTTCAGTTCCGGAAGCAGCCGGACTATGGAGTTATCTTGTGGCAGGTAATGGTAAATACCGGTGTGAGTACCCAGCAGAACCTCGTCGTTTGCTTTGCGGATGGAATAAACGGTTGTTGCTTGCAGGTGAGGATGTAATTGCATCAGTCCGGTCTTCTTGTCAAAGACCGCCAGTCCGTTGTTCGTGCCAAGCAAAAGCTGTTGCTTGTCTTTGAGTTCCTCAATGGCAAAAATCTGTACAGGCGTTCCTTCGGGTAAAGTATAATTGGTGAAGTTGTTTCCTACGATATTGTATCGCGATAATCCAGTCAGAGTTCCTACCCATACCGTGCCGTCCGCATCTGTGTAGAGAGAGTATATATGACTGTTGCTGAGGCTGGTACTGTCATTCAGATCCTTATGAAAGGGGGCGAATCGGTAACCGTCATACCAATTCAGCCCATCCATTGTTCCTACCCAGATTTTTCCATTATGGTCTTGCGTCAGGGCAAGAACAGTACTTTGAGACATTCCGTCGTTTACCGAAAGTCGTTTGAAATGAATACGACTGGAATTATGGGCTGCCGCTTGGCAGAGAGACAAACAGCATAAGAGACAAATGCTGAGCAGGATGTTTGCGGGCATATTTCGGTTCTTCATAAACGTTGGATAATCAATGTGATTACTGATAAATGCAAAGGTAAAGATAAACATCTTTCATTCAATAGCCAAACATCGTATCGAAATATTGCTTTATCCTGCTCGTTTGCATGGTATTTGTTATTGCGCCATCCGGGTGGAAGCCGGTATATAGTCAGTTTGTTCCGTTACACCGTATTTCCCGTTCGTTTCGTCATAGAGTAGCGAAGAAGAAGCGTATCTACGCAGATAAGTGCTTCCTTCGATTGTCGGGTTACCCGGAGAATAACTGAATACGGTAGGAGTGTTACGGTTAGTCACAATCAATTCTGCCGGTTCCTGCGGATTAAGGATAGCTGTTATGTCCCAGTCGCCACAGTAGAAAGTATCTCCCTGACGGGTAATTGCGGGTACCTGTTCCGTATTCGAAGCTATTTGGATAATGGTCAATATACGGTTCCGTTCGCTTTGCGCGAAAGTACCGGTCAAATGCCATAAGGTTGGATATTGGGGATCAGGCGTTTCCGTTATCGGTATAATGGTCTGGTCGGTTTGCGAAATATCGGAAGATATGTCGCTGAATTGAGAAACTTTAGTATAGAACCCTTTTTCCGTATTTGCTGTCTTCCAACTTTTGCGGGTGTTGTCTATAGAGAATGGGGTGGGACTATGCAACAGCCATTCCCATTGTACAGGCTCGTTTGCTTCCAGTTCGTCGTAGATGAGCATGGTCTGCGGATAAAGTACCAGTATGTGACGTTTGTATTTTTTCAACGGAGTTTTACCGAAACCGTTTTCCGGAGTTTGAGCAATGCCTGCGCTTGCGAATAAATCGGTCCAAGACTTCTCTTCACTGATACCGTTATAGGCTTTCGATGCGTCTCCCAGACAATAAGCGATGTGATTTCCGCCTATGGCCCTCAGTACTTGTCCGTATCCCGTCAAGGAATAAGGTTGTCCGATACCATTCACCAGAATGCTGTTATGACCGCGCGTGTGCCGATACCACAGCAGATTGTAGGGAGTGTTGTTGGCTCCGATGTAATAGCCGCCGTTTCGGAATACGTCATGACCTCGATAGAGCAAGGTGAAACTGTTCTGATCGGCAACGGCATGGCTGTTGGACCCGAATGTACTCGAACGGAAAGCGAGTGAGAGGTTATTGTCTATATGCTGTAAGTCCGAGTGGATGGCCACCTCTCCTGCATCTTTATACCATAGTAACTTGGGAGAATAAGACGGCAACTCCTCTCCCGAATAAATTTTCGGACTGATCATACGATACAGACGCATATCTACGTCTGTGACTAATGTCTCGTCGCATTGCTTGGCATACCAAGAGGCGTATGCGTCCCCCGTCTCCCGTGCGAGGAAGTCGGCGAAAGCTACCCGTTGCCGGTCGGGGGTACTTGCTTTCTCGTTGCCGTCTCCGAAGCTGGTGCTCTTGGATTGAGGAGGCCAGGCGTATACAAGTGCCTGACCGGCATTCCGATACCACGGATGAGTAAGGAAATTACTGCCTGTCAGTGTGGAAAACAGCGACGGCATATAAAAAAGAGTTTTCACATTGGCGGTGAAGTATCCCACACCGTTTTTCCAAAGCCCGCTACGGTTGTATCCGGCGTCCGGAGCGCGGGCTGTCCAAAGCTCGTAATAATATTCAAGCATTTCGGAACATTCTTCCGTATATGCGTCTTTGTCGAACAGGACGAGTGCGGACTGGAAGAGAATGCGCATATTGTGTTGCCAGAAGTGGTTATCGAAGAAGCGGTTTTCCTGCATTCCCCGATACATCTTATAATAGTGGCGGACAATCTTCATCAATAGCTCTTCAATATCTCTTTTCTCCTCTGCGGAAAGCTCGTTGAAAGCGATGTCGTATATTTCGATAAAGATAATGGCAATGTTGGTGGAGCCGAAGTTGGTTGCGAACAGCTCTTTATCGGTGAGACTTGGAAGCTTTTGTCGCATATATCTTAGAATCTCTTTCATCTTGTCCAGATACTTTGTATTCTGCGTCAGGTGATAGGCTTGATAGAGCATATCTACATGGAGCTTTATGTCTTCGGTGCTCTCAAAGTCGAACGGGTTGGGATAGGCGGTAGTATAATCGATCCCTGCTGCGGTATTGGCACGTCCGGTCAGAGCCTTATATTCCCGGTGCTTGGAGGCGTTTTTGCGTGCCTGTTCCAAGTAGTTGTCCAGAAAACAGTATAAACGGGGATGGGTGTGGGGGATATTAAGAAAGAATGTATCGAAAGTCGGTGTTACAAATTTAGGAGTGTCATCCTTTATCTCGAATGAGTAGGTAGCGCTCCAGGACTGTGGCGTGCCGGAGACGATGGAACGGAAACGCCAGTACCAGGTACCGCTGTTCATTATTTGGTGTGGATTGAACATACACCACGGCTTTGGTTCGGACACGATAGTTTCCGCATCCGGAAAGTCTTCTTTTTGTGAGAGGGAAAATTGAAGCTGCTCTCCGGTCATCATATCTTGGGGCACGATGAACGGGGCAGGGTTAATGAATATTTCATTGTCCGCTTTGGGGTATGGCTTCTCGCGAATCTTGTCGTGCCATGCATCGGGAGATTCGGTACTGTCGGCTATTTCTTTGTTGTCTGTCATGGGGAGGGAATCATCGCTGCATGAGGTAGCTAATATCCCTGAACAGATAAGGACGTAAAAGAGGTCCCGGAAGCGGAAGTATGTTTTCATAAGATGGTTTGATAAAAAGTGAATGAAAAGAAGTAAAGGATAAGCAAGGCATTGGGGGGCCTTGCTTATCTTGACTTGATTATTGTGTTCGCTTTTGACTGTTTATTCTAAAATGGTGAGGATAGGACGGATTTGTCCTTGTACACCGGCTTTGTCGGGGGCTGTGTTGAAAATGGGCTGAATTTTGGTATTAGCGTCCAATACATTATTAGTAAGTGTGATAGGACTGATGGATTTGTTGCTGACACTGCTGGAAAGTAAGTAGCGTGCCGATGTTGTGGTATGAACAAATAGGTTAGCGCCTTCTATTGTGTTTATGGCATTGACAAATGTCTCGTTTTTAGCAGTCTCTTCGGAACCATAATATCCGATTGTCATTTCTTTTAATTGATTGATGGAAGGTATGTACCATCCGCTTGACTTTTCAGGAGTAGGCGTATTTGTTTTGAAAGTAAGGTATGTCTCAATTACGGGATATTTGTCTGTATTATTGGTATAACGTTCATCTGCAAAAAACGCCTTTGTATTTTCATATCCAGTTTTGTTTAACTCCATTCCTGTGAAATCAATATTACTACCTTTGGCACAAAATTCCAAACGTGTATTAGTCGGTGCGCTTTCCAGTGCGACTACATATCCTTTAATAGCCGTATATTCGCTACCGTAGTTGGATGCTACATCTCCATCCAATGGTGTTGTGGCGAATACGACACCGATGCAAGGATTTTTTGTATCCTTTTTCAATTCTGCGGAATATGTACCGTCTTTATAATAGAAATCACCAATTCCCGGATTTACTGTCGGTACGACAGGCTCGAGGTCTCCGCCGTCTATGTCCGGATTCCATTCTCCGAAGTCAGTATCAATTTGTGTGTCTGCAGAAGATTCCGCTATGAAATATCCTCTGACTTGTGTGCGTGTATTCTTCTTGACAGGCACATTGGCGGGGATAGCAACGGTGCGTCCTCCGTCTTCAGTTACAAAAGTCAGGGCTATTTCTCCTAAAACATCATCTTCTGCGAAGACATAACAAGAGAAAAGTTGCAGATCGGTTGTCTCACCGGTAGTCTCGCCTGTTCCGATTGGTGCGGTGGCTGGCATATTGGCGTCAATCATCTCCGTAGAAACCTTGCTTGTTGAAACATTAAAAGCAGCTGGAATCTTTTGGCTGACAGCTACTGTCTGGCACTTGTCGAAGTTTGCCTTGCTTTTGTCCGAAACAATCAGTTTGGCGAACGGGCGGGTTAGGGTAACACTCAACGGATTCTCTAAAGAAGCCTGGCTCTTTTCAAAAGAACCTTGACCGGAGAAAGCGTCGCAAGCGTCACTGTTGTAGAGTAGGCTTGCATCTTTGATTGTGATGTGGGTAAGGTCTTCCGTATTATAGAACTTGTCGGCGTAGCGACCGGTTACTTGGTCTTTGCTTTGTCCATCAGCGGGGATAAAGTCCGCCCACATCATATAGTTATAAGTTCCGGCGTTTTCGAGCGCAAAGGTGAAAGAAAGCTTTCCGTTAGTAGCTTCGGTTCCTAATTTTTCTTCCCGATAGACCTGATTACCGTCTGCATCACTGATTTCGAGGATACAACGCAGGTAGTGGTCGGTCACTTCGGGGATAGCACGTGTTTGTGCAAATTCAGAGGGTAATTCAGCCGAGATGTTGACTAAATTGTTAGAGCTACTTGAAGCTCCCGGAGCTTCTTCTTGGCTACATGCGGCAAACAGCCCCATGAGCAGCGTGATTGCGAAATAAATAAAGTTCTTTTTCATAATGGTAATGATTAAAGTGTATTATAATTATTATTCGGTTGGAGTGATGGGAGTAACATCGATAATGATGTCCTCGTCCTCAAAGTCAGGATCGAAATCAATACCCGGACTGGCGGTCATAAAGTGTCCCCGTATATTGGTCTCCTTGTTCCGTTCATAGGGTATTTTCAGATTTTGGTAGCGTGCCACGACTTTCTTGCTCTCATTGGTTATCTCGATAGTCACCGGGACAGAAGCTGTGCTCTCGTTATTGATGAGCAGATAGTCGAATCCGATAGTGAACTCGTCCTTGTTCTCTAATCCTCGTAGTGTTGCTAGTTCAACCGTCTTGTCATATTCCATATATTGCAGGGAACGCTTCAACTTTCCGGTGAGTGCATCGAATGCGGTGGGCAGATAGTAGTTGTACTTCACGGTAATAGTAAACTTCTTTCCCGTGATTTCTTTCTTGTCCACTTCCTGTAGGAACTTTTCGACATCTGTGGCTATCAGGTTGTAGCGTGCCATCGGACGGATCATTTCGATATCTGTCGGCACGGTGACATTCCATTGGTCACGATAGGCGCTTAAATCCAGCGAAGTGCTTCCGTAAAAAGCGTCATAATACTTGGAGTTGGCTTTATAAGGAGTGGCTCGCATGATAAATCCTTTGTCTTCCGCATTGTAGAAGAGTTGGTAAGTGTCTCCTGTTTTACCTGTATAGTCCGCCCATACGGCAATCTGATACTTGCGGGCGTGGAGCTTCAGTCTGACGGGTATGCTGATGGTGGTTTCTCCTGTCTGCACCTTTTGGAAAATAACTTGCGACGCTACTTTCTGTGTACCCTCATAGGCAGAAACCGTGAAACGATGCAGGAATTCAGTTTCTTCTTCCGCACGGGTGTTGCGGCTGATGTCTATCGGGTCGAAGGGTGTTTCCAAAATCAGGTTGGTCATGATATTGACAGCGGTAGGGTCTACTCCGATTTCTCCGTCAGCCGTCAGCTCCGGATCTTCATGAATACAGCTACTTGCAAATACCGGCAATAACAGCAGGCAACCCAGCGTACGAATAATAGAGGTATATGTATTTCTTTTCATAATCGAACTGGCTTAAAAGTGATAAGACAATGACAAACCGAGACGGGTAATCCCCCAATAGTTACGGCTTCGGGTTTCTATTTGAGCTCCGTTGTCTATATTATAATAGGTGTTGTACTTCATATTGGCATATCCGGCGCCTAAGGTAAACTCCGCTCCCCAATGGCGGGATAAGGGAAGCTTATATCCATAACTTACACCTGCTCCCAATAGTGGGCGGCCGGTATCCTGATAACGGTTCTCGTCCCATTTCACATTGAAGAATGCCATGTGGGCGTGTACTCCGAAGAAATGGCCTGTTCCGGCTTTTTTCAACCACCAGCGTCCTTCGGGCTGGATAGCGAAGGTACGGACTGCGTGTTCGCTACTGATATCCCAGCCACTGAACATGACGGGCAGTTCAACGGAAATATGTTTGCTGCACTGTATTTCGAATGCAAGGTTCGGCACAGCAATGGCATCGTAGGCAATATTCGTTTTGAGTGCCATATAACGTTCGGAAACTTTGCGTTGCCGAGAGACTTTAGTCTTAGGTTGCCGGGACTCTTTTTTCGCTTCCTTTTTCTTAGGAGAATCGTTCACAACTGTTTGCCCTTGTCCGGTAACGGGCTTGAATACGATTTCTTTTTCGCTCGCCGATGTCTGTATGCGCGGGCGTTTCCCGTTTTGTTTCTGCGGTTCCTGCGGGTGTTGTGTTCCTTCAGACGGAGAACCCGCCATTGCTGTCAGAGAGCAAAGTAGCAACAGGAAGCCTTGTACCAAGTATCTTTTTGTTTTCATATCTTTCAGGTTGTTTTTAGATTTCCAGTTCAGGCAATTTGTCTACTAAAGTCGTTTCGTAACCGTCTTCGCGTACGATGGTAGCTCCGCCTTTATAAGTAATGTTCACATCTTCCCCTTTTCGGGTGGAACGGATGAAGAAAGACGGAGTGCCTTCTGATGATATGTTCACTTTGATAATCCAGCTACCTATCTTGATACGTCCGTCGGGCAGTATCTGCGGGTCGGCGGCAGGCTTGTTCAGCGCATGTGTGTTGATGACCGTTGCGAAACGATATATTTGTTTCTTTTCGGAAGTAGCCTTGAAGTGCCAGTGGTTGGGGTAAGGAGCGAACTTACCGTTTGCATCCGCCCGTAGCCAGTTGACGGCGGGAACGAAGAACTGACTGGTGGTATCCGTTTTCAATGCACCGCTTGAAAAGAGGTAAGCGTCGGAAGCGCCGTTCTTGTTGGTGGCCTGTATGTGTACGAACTTATCTTTCTTGGTAACACTCATCGGCTTGATGACTGTGTGCAACAGATAATCCCAAGTGACAGGCTTGTCCGCTTCCAGTTCGTCGTAGATAAACATCAGTCCCGATTTGCCTAAAGCAACCGTATGTCGTCTGAAAGTTTTCAGATGATTCTCGTCCCAGCCGTTGGCGGGAGTATATTCGATGCCGCCCTCTTTGCCACGTTCCAGCCAAAGGGGGGAAACCTCTTTTCCGTACGCATTGGAAGCGTCACCGAGCACATAGCCGATTTTCTCGCCTACATAATAGCGTGGAATCCAGCCATAACCCTCTGTACCGATACGCTGCCCCATACCATTCACGAGGATTGTGTTGTGAGCGCGGGTGGAACGGTGGCAAAGCATACTATGCTTGTCTACAAAGGCGATGTGATGGCCGCTGCTGTAGAAGAGCGAGTTTCCTCCGAAAAAGGTGTTGAACGCATTTTGGTTGGCTATGGCGTGTGACGTGCTGCCGTAAGGACTGCTGCGGAAGCTGAACATGGCGTTGCTGCCTACGCGATCCCAGTTGGTCATGAAAGAGGCAAGACCGCTCTGAGGAAAGACATATCCCATCGGGAGTGAGGTGAGTCCTTCTCCTGTCGGCAAAGGTTTGTCACATTGGAGACGGAACCATGCCAGACTACCGGACTTTGCGGTTATAAGACGCTTGTGATAGTCGGGAGTGGTGGCAATGCGACGTACGTAATCGGCGGCATACGAATTTCCTGTAAGCCGTGCCAATGCATCTACATATCCGACACGTATTGGGTCTGGTTTCAATTTGCCTTGATGTCCGCTACCGTTACCTCCGGATTTAGAAAAGGGAGGTTGCTGAAATATGGAGTACATGACAGAACCTTGATACCATGGATCACTGAAGAAATCGAAACCGGTAACGGTACTGTAAAAGTAAGGAACTTCGATGAGTGTACGGAAGTTGACGGCGAAATAACTGTCGCCATTGTGCCAGGCACCGTCCTTGTTCAGACCGGGGAATCGTGCCAGCCATACATTGTAACAGTAATCCGCCCATACCGTTGCTTCGGGAAGATCACCATACACGCTGAACGCGGCGAATGTGAAAATGCGAAGTGTCATTTGCCAGACATGGTTGTCGGCAATGTGGTTTTCCAACCGGTTGTTGAAGTTAGCATAGAATTCGCTTCCGCGTCTTTTAATTTCTTTCAATAAAGCCTGTTTTTGCGGCTCGGTCAGCAAATCATAGAATGAATCGTATGCTAGCGAACTAAGTGAAAGCATAGTGGCGGCATTGAAGTCGCCCATCACGTTTTTGTTTTTATCCCAGCTAAGCATTTCCATGATACGTCTGATAGCTTCTTTGCTGTAACGGGTATCTTTGGTCAGCAAATAAGCACGTATCAGAAGTTCTACGTTGCTCTCTTCTTTGTCAATGATGCGACGGCTTTCACGGGTTAGCATGGCACTACGTTGCATCTCGCTCTTCAATCCTTTGGCGAGGTCGGCTTTGATGTCATTAACAGATTGCATCGGAACTTTCAGAACTTTGTCTGCGCATTCCAGATACCATTGGTGTTCGGGCTTGGACTTGCTGTTACTCATAAAGTCCGTCCATTGATCTTTCTGTACTAGGATACGCGGATGCTTCTTGGACAAACGTGCCTGCATCGTTTTGAATGATGGTGGACAAAATTTGTCAGGATTGGCTTTGACGGTGAATTGCAGAATAGGAGACCATAAAGTATTTCCGTCTTCTACATATCCGTACTGCCAATACCATACACCGGCGGGCAGGTCTTTTTCCGGGTTGAAGAAAGGCCAACGGCTTTCCACCTGCACTACGTTGTTCTTCATGGCTGCATCCTGTGAATAGCGTAACTGATATTTCAATTGTGACTTGTCTATTTTCTTTTTGACAGATTTCATTCCGTCCAATACATCTTCGGAGGTATCTACATCTGCATGAAGCGGCCATTGGAACGAAACGGCACGCTCGCTTACCGTCGCTTTGTCCAGAGGGGATGGGGTAGCACGCATCTCGTGCATGAGAGTTACTTTGTTTAACCTGATCCGTGCGGACTTTTGTTGTGCCTGCATTCCGGAGATTGCCACTAGACAACAGAATAGTGTAATGCTAACTGATCTTTTCATGGTGCTATTAATAATTAGGGTTGTTCTTGTTTTCTAACAGAGGGTTCAGCTGTAATTCATCCAACGGGATGGGAAATAGTTCGTGCTTTCCTTTCTGGAAATTCTCTCCGGCAGGGTAGGCAGTTGTGGTACTTGTGTTCACTTCCGAACGACTGCCAAACAGAGACAAGACATCTTTGATAATACCCCAACGGATGAGGTCGTATTTGCGCTGTCCTTCAAAAGCCAACTCAAAACCACGTTCCCAAAATAATGCCGTACGGAATTTACCCGCATCATCGCTGTCGGAAATAAACCGTAGCTTGTAGACCTTCTCTTTCATCAGTTCCTGATAGTTCTCTGTTGTGATTTCCCGTGCACCGGCGCGTCTGCGTACACTATTGAGTAGCTTCCAGGCTTCGGCGGTGTTTTCTGTCTCGTTATAGGCTTCGGCAGCCATCAATACTACGTCGGCATAGCGCAGGTAGCAGAAGTTGACATCGGTCACGTTCGGGTCTTTGTATCCGATAGGCATCCATTCACGGCGCCATTTGCCCGGATACCAGTCTTTTCCGCTTTTATTGACTACTTTCTTGTGATTGTATGCCTCTTTATCCCAAGTGAATTTGTAGTTGCAAATCATCACGTCACGGCGTTCGTCACCTTTGATGATATTACCATCCTCGTCTTCTTCCTGCACATCAAAGAAATCTCTCCATTCGGGCACTGCACGGAACATGGCGCTGGCACGTCCCATGAAATGACTTACTTCCGTCACTTTGATACTGGGCTGCGCTACGGATGGTCCGATATAGGTTCCCCAATATCCTTTGGCTCCGCTCTTCCCGTCGGCACTATAGAACGCTACTTCAAACAGGCTTTCTTTGGAGTCAATCGTTCCGGCGGAAAAGCCTTTGAACAGCTCCGTATAACCGCCGGGATAGAAATCGTGGTATTTGTTCTCCTGAAAGGCTTTCCATTCTTCAATAACGTCTTCGAAGTATTCCTTGCGTTTCGCGTCATCGGGGCGGGTTATGCTTCCGTCCATTTGCAGACTATAACCGGCACGTTGGAGCAGGACACGCATCAGAAGTGCACGGGCAGCACCCTGGGTCGCTTTTTCGGGGCTGGTGGCTGCGGTAGCCCAAGGGAGATGATTTTTGGCGAAGTTCAGGTCATCGATCATCTGGTCGTAGATGAGTTCACGGCTGACACGTGGCTGATAAATATCTTTATTCACATTGGTAGAGGTCGTTTTGAACGGCACGTCTCCCCAATAGCGCACAAGGTTGAAAGCATACAACGCTCTCAGAAATTTTGCTTCCGCAACCAGTGACTGCAAACCTTCATCTCCCTCGTAATTCTCCATACCCTCGATTCCTTCGATGGTATAGTTGGCACGTTCGATTCCGGTATAATTGCCTTGCCATACACTATTTACCCACGTGTTGGAGCTGGTCAGTTTATAATGGGCGATGTCGCGTCGTCCTTTGTCGGTGGTTAAGCCGGATACATAGTAAGTATCGTCCGAACATGGAAATGCCATATCCATATAACTGTAAAGTGTCGGAAGTTCATCGTATACCCCGACGACTGCCATTGCCGCTTTCTCTTCACTGGCAAATATTTCTTTCTTTTCGTAATAGGAACTCGGGTCTTCCGTCAATAGGTCGGAGCAGGATGTGGTGGATAGTCCGCCTGCCAGCAAGAGACTTAATATATAAATATAGGTATTACAGCTTTTCATCTTATCTTGTTTTTGAATGAATTAGAATGTTACGTTCAGACCGAATACGAAGCTACGGCTTCTCGGATAAGCTCCGAAGTCTACGCCGGGGGTTAAGTTGTTTCCTTTGGTAGATACTTCCGGATCGAATCCGGTGTAGGGAGTCCATACGAACAGGTTGCTGCCTGTGGCGTATAGGCGGAGTTTCTGGATGGACGCTTTCCGTATCCATTGTCTGGGGAAGTTATATCCGATGGTTATATTACTCAGACGAAGGTAGGACGCGTCTTCTACAGCCCATGAATGGATGTAGGTATCTCCTTGTTCCATATCGTAAACGGCTGCTACGCTTTTGCCTGCATTCAACGCTGCAAGTTCCGCTGGGTCGGTGATGATATCTCCATTGGCGTTGATGGTCATCCAGCGTTTATGGCTATTGGCGACATCCAGTACGTTATAGTTGGATTTTCCGGCTTGTGTATTGGTCAGTTTCGTGGCATTCAGTACTTCTCCACCGTATGAGAAAGTGAAGAACACACTCAGATCAAAGTTTTTGTACGTGAAAGAGTTGTTTAATCCACCATAGAAGGTGGGGTTGGCGTTGCCTATGACCGTCTGGTCATTCTCGTCGATTACATTATTATGATCCGTATCGGCGAATTTCCACATACCTGGCTGTATATCATTGCGTGAACCTCTGTATGGAATGCCTTCTTTCAGGGTATATTTCTTTGTGTTCGGGTCGTAATTGAAATCTTCTATCTGGTAGAGTCCCAAAGTACGATATCCGTAGAACTGCCCGATGGGTTTGCCTACTTCTATTTTATGGGTCTTCTGGTTATATCCGAATTTTGCTTCTTCCAAGAAGAACTCTTCACCGGAGAGGGCTTTGATTTTGTTCTTATTGTGGGAAAGGTTCAGGCTAGTGTTCCAGGTAAAGTTCCTTTTCTGGATATTGACGGAGCTGATTGTCAGGTCTACACCTGCATTCTGTGTTTTTCCGATGTTGCGTACCATGTTGCTGTAACCGGAAGAACTGGGGATACGTGAGTTTAAAAGCAGGTGTGTACTTTGGTTGACATAGAATTCCGGCGAGATGGTGAGTCGCTGTTCGAGGAATCCAAGGTCTATTCCGAGATTGAACGTATTATTCGATTCCCATTGCAGATATTCATTCGGAATGGAGGCCGGCACATATCCCGGTGTGTAATTTTCACCGTTGGGATACTTTATGGAATTCAGAAGTTCCAAAGAAGCGTAGCTGCCAATGCGGTTGTTTCCTGCCATACCGTATCCTGCGCGTAGTTTCAGATCGGAGAATATGCCTAGTTTCTTGATAAATTCTTCTTCCCCCATACGCCATGCCGCTGAGAAAGAGGGGAAGAATCCCCACTTCTTGTCTGCGCTGAACTTGGAAGAACCGTCCGCGCGCAGGGTGGCTGTGAACAGGTATTTCTCTCCTATATTATAATTGAACCGTGTGAAGAAAGACAACAGTTTGTCGTCGTCGTTGAAGTTGGAAGTGATGGAGCCGGGAATTCCCAAGCCCATATCATTCAGGTTGATATCGTTGTTGGGGAAATTGGTAGCGCTCGCTCTCATATTACGTGTCCAGCGTGATACCCATTCCTGTCCGAGCATGGCGATTAATTTGTGTTTCTTCCTTTTGTATTCGTAGTTAAGTACGTTGGAAGTCTGGAAACTGCTGTTTTCCGCATATTGGATGTAGCCGTTGGCGTTGGAACGTTTACCGAAACTGGAACGCTCGCCATAAAAAATGTCATTACGTACCGTCTGGTAACGCATTCCGGTATTGTTGCGGAACGTCAGGCCTTTGAATATCTTAAACGTTAGTCCTCCGTTTGCTTGAAAGGTACGCAATTGCTTGTTATTGATTTCTTCCGATGCGGAAATCAACGGGTTCTGCATCGGGTTGGAGTCGTCGTCCTCTATGGTATCTTCGCTATTCCGAAAGTCCTCATCGCTTTTATATATACCGGCTGTGGGACGATACTGGAGAATATGTTCCATCTTATTAAAGCGGGTGGATTCTTCGGAAGTTCCCATACCATAAATACGAGATTGGTTATAATTCACACGTGCATTGATGGAAAGGCGTTTGGTGGATTTGTGGGAAATGCTGAATGATATGTTGTGCTTGTCGCTGCCGCTATATACCATTGCCCCGAGATCCTTGAAATAACTGTAGTTAAGAGAATATTTCAAGTCTTTGTTGCCACCGGATATGTTGATACGGTAGTTTTGTGAAGTCGTTGTCCTGCCTAAAGTCTCTTCTTGCCAGTCAATGCCGGGACGGCTTCCGTAGTTTTCGTCAATGTCGAGGAATGAACCGTATGTGTTTTGGAAGTTTTTTACTCCGGATTCGCCGTCAAACTGTAATCTGCGTTCATAGTCGAGCAATACAAACTCTTTGGTGGAGAGTACCGGAAGCTTACGCGCCAATGTCTTTACACCGACATAGCTGTCAAAGCTGACCGACATTTTACTATCGTCCTTGTTTCCTTTCTTGGTGGTAATGACTACTACTCCGTTTGCTCCGCGTGCACCGTAAATGGCTGTTGCCGAAGCGTCCTTCAGGATATCAATGGTTTCGATTTCCGCTGGGTCGAGAGTTGACATCCCGTCTTCGCTGGGGAAGCCGTCGATGATATAAAGGGGGGCGTTGCTTTGGGTAATGGAAATACCTCCACGTACACGAATGGATATTTCAGAACCGGGGGCTCCTTCGCTTTGCGTGATTTGCACACCTGCCACTCTTCCCGCCAATGCTTGGGCGACATCGGAGGTAGGCATTTTCATTAGGTCTTCACTCTTTACGGAAACGACGGAGCCTGTCAGGTCACTGCGCTTGCTTGTTCCATAACCTACTACTACCACTTCATCCAATGCTTTCGCATCACTTTGCAGCGTCACGTTGATGACCGCTTTCCCTTTAACGAGGACTTCTTGTGTTTTCATTCCTATATAAGAAAATACAAGGATAGCCTTGGCGGCATTGTCGACTTTCAGCCTGTAATTTCCGCTTAAATCACTGATTGAACCGACACCGGAAGCACCTTTGAGGGTAATGTTGGCTCCAATGACTTCCAAACCTTCCGCATCAATCACCTTTCCGGTGACCGTCAGGCTTTGGGCTTGAACCGTAAATGCGGTGCAAAGACAAACCGCAAAAAAGAGAATTCTTTGAATGTTTTTCATATCAATTCTATTCGTTGTTTTCTGAGTTAAGAATCTATGGCAAAGGTATGGGCCTTTCGTATAAATGTTGTTTCCCTATTGTCTTTCCTTTATTTGAAAACTGATAATGGGCTTTAGAATTTATGTAAAAACCTTTAGGATTTATCTATTATGAGTGATTGAATATTTGTATTTGTGGTAGTTGTAATAGATACCTATTGTTGTTTGACTTTGAAACTGAATGCCAAAGCTTCTTTTTTTAAGTCTTTAGGCAGTGTAACTGTTACTTTACCGTTCTCACAAGTGTATTTCACTCGTGCTCCATTCTGTAACAATGTCATCTTCCCGGTGGGTTCGTTACCTTCCCATTCGATGGTTGACGGCAAATCTTCTCCTTCGGGCAGGGTATAGATGGCGTACAAAGTCTTCTTGTCTTTGTTGGCTGTGAACCATACATTTCCACTATGGTAGTTAGGAGTGGGGCGTGTCGCATAGATAGCTGTGCCGTTTTTCTTTAACCATGCTCCTATGGTCTTCAGGCATTTTATGACTTCCTCTTCGATGACGCCTTCTCCCGTTGGTCCTACATTCAGGGCTAGACATCCACCTTTAGCAGTGACCTCTGCTAAGGTGTTGATAACCCATGCTGCAGATTTAAGCTTTGGCTTAGGATTCCATCCCCAGCTATTGCTGATGGTGATACAGCTTTCCCAGGGATGATTTAGCTGGGTCTTGGGAATAGTAAGTTCCGGTGTCTGATAGTTTTCGTTTCGTCCGGGGACAGTCCTGTCTGCGACAATCAGACCGGGCTGTTTTTTGCGGGCATTATCAACGATTTCATCCAGTTTGATGCTCTGTTGAGGCTTTCTTACCCAGCCTCCATCCAACCAGAGGATGTCTATGCTACCATAGTTAGACATCAATTCATCGATTTGGTTGGCTGTGTATTGCTGATATTTAGCCCATTTCTCCGGATATTTTTTGATATCGTAATTCGGATTTCGTGTCGGGGTGGACAGATATGGATCCCAATAATCCTCGCAGTGCCAGTCCGGCTTGGAAAAATAAGCGCCTATCATAAATCCCTCTTGTCTGAATGCGTCGAACAAGTGATAGGCAACATTACTATACTTCCCATCTTTGTAAGGACCTTTAGCAATATTGTAATCAGTGTATTTGGAGTCGAACATACAAAATCCGTCATGATGCTTGGTCGTAAATATAAGGTATTTGAAACCGGCGTCTTTCATAATGGAAGCCCATTCGGAAGGTTCAAACTTGGTAGGATTAAAGGAATCTGCAAGTCCCCAATACCATTTCTTGAAATCTCCATAGGTTGTGCCCGGACGAATCCTCTTACGTCGTGCCGTAAATTTGTCTTCCGAGCAAAGTGCCCATGATTCCGAGATTCCGGGAACGGAGTAGACGCCCCAGTGGAACATAATTCCGAACTTACGGTCTTGCCATTCGTCCAGTTTCTTTAGTACTTTAGGATCAGTAGGCCATTCGTATTGTTTGGATGCGCTATGTACAAAACCGTGATCCTTGGTTGAAAAATTCTTTTGTTGCGCATGCTGTGTCAGTGAAAGACCGATCCCTGCGATTAGAAATAAAATTCTTCTCATGTTTTTAATGGTTAGATTAGCATTGAGTCTTGACTTTGAAATTTTGCCGCTAATTTATCGTAATTCTTGCATTCGGTCGTTGAATTATGTCTTTTATTCTTTATGGAAACAGGTATAAAGCTTTTGAATTCGTCTAAAAGCTTTTTGATTTTATCCCGATACCCGACAGAGGGCTTGTGGAAGGGGTGGAAATTGTACTTTTTTCCTCGGTGCCGGAGCCTGTGTTCTTCGGTGGAGAACCATGCCTTCCCCGGTGCCGAACGGTGTCTTTCCCGGTGCCGTACTTTTGTATACCTTAATTATCTACTCCTTGTCATTCAACCGAATAAATCCAAAAAAAGGAAGAATTTGTTTGCCAATTCAAAGAAAAGCCGTACTTTTGCAAGCCGATTATTATCACAAAAT
>ERZ791626.799-NODE-799-length-30816-cov-11.434966_pt1 | contig 30816 bp, 31 predicted proteins | sample MGYA00510266_ERZ791626 | MGnify/ENA primary metagenome ERZ791626 (study PRJEB30046, sample SAMN00715208) | human gut metagenome | study: EMG produced TPA metagenomics assembly of the A metagenome-wide association study of gut microbiota in type 2...
TATACAGAAACACACAAAAAAAAGGGTGCGTCACAGACTTATGACACACCCTCTTTTTCATGCCTGTATAAGGATTATAACTCATTATCCTCGCCTCCGTTGTCCTGTCCGGTGTCTCCGGTGTCGCCCTTATTTTCGGTGTTACCCTTGTCGTCTGGGTTTTCCTTGTTTCCGGGATCAGGTGTATTACCAGGATTGTTGTCGCCGTTCTGTGCCTTGGCTTTTCGCTTAGCCTCTGCCTGTTCGTTGCGGCTTGCTACAAAGCTGAAGGCTGCTTCCTTCTTCAGGTTCTCGAAGAGGCTGCCAGGAGTCCACACCACGTTTACCTTCTCCACACAGGTGGCAGGGTTGTAGTCCTTAGCGAGTTCTGTGCCCTTGCCGTGCAGCGTGACATAGAATTCTCCGAGCTTGCCCAACTCCACTTTCTTGCCTGCGAGAAGCATTTCGCGCAGACACTTCACGGCTTTTCCGAGGATAGCTTCCACGTCTTCCGCATCGTATGTGCTGCCGTGGCTTGAGATATGCTCACTGAATTCGCTGAGCGTCATCTTCTCGGTGTACTGAGCCACACCGTAGGCTTTCTTTGGGTCCTGCTTCTTGGCAGGGTTACCCATCATTGCAATACTGTAATTGATCATTTACTTTTTAATATTAAAATGTGAATATAATAGTGATAGAACACCGTTAGAATATTGTTTTTGCATCCCTATAGGGACGAGGCTCCATCCCTAATAGAGACTGAGGCTCATCGGTAGTAGGGATAGAGGCCCAGCCCTAGTAGGGGCTGTTCAGCTGTGCTATAATTGCCTTTGATTTCTCCGTGAGGGTTAGTTTCTCTGCTGCCAACTTCTCTGCTGCCAACTTCTCTGCTGCCAACTTCTTTGCTGTAGCAGTATCGGATAGCAGGATAGAATTTCCGAACTCGCCTTTTTTGCTTTCACACGCCTGACCGACCACACAGCCCTGTTCTCTTTTAATACAGAAGTCAACGCCTGCACGGCTCATGGTGTGCAGTGTGGTGGCCCGAAGTACGCAGTCAGGGAAAGAAAGTTTTCTTACTGTCTTCTTGCTTTGCTTCAGGTTGTCATCATTGGCCTTCTTTACGGATTCGTAGAGGTCGGGAGCAGTGGTGCAGATGATATCGCCCATCATGTTGGTGACGAATGCGGTATTCACATTCGCTCCGTTCTCGTAGGTGATGGTACATGACACACCGATATAGGTGACGTTCTTCCTGATGCTGCTCATGGCTGGTGCGAAGAGAAGGAACGGTATGCCACGCTCTACGTACCAGTCGCAAATCTTCGAGAAGATGGAGAACGGAGGGTTGTCTATCACTACGCAGTTGTCGTGATAGTCGAAGTGCTCGAAATCTCCTCCAGGATAGAACGGGCGTACCACAGGGCGGTCGCCAATATCGAGGTGATCGAGTGCCCAGCCAAGTACCGCTTCATACACAGACGGGGGGGTATAGCAGTCGTCCGTAGTCTTATTTGGCTTGAATTTTTCTATAAATTCATCATAATTTTGATTTTTCTTGTTCATATTCTTGCGAGTTTAAAAAGTTTATTGTATATTTGCAGCGGAAAGAGTAGGTTTTAGGGCGATCTCGGATTGTAGCTCCGAGTAGTTGCTTTAAAATTTACTCTTTTCTTATTCCTGTCTTTATTTTATCGCTATCAGAAATGCTATGGAGAACAAATTCGCCAATTTCATATTCTCTAACGATAATCCAGGATAATTCTCCTAAGACGTTTGTTTCAAATAAATGTGACTGTTTTACGCCTGGTTTCTTCTTGAAGTTATCGATAAATCCTATGTAATTTGCCTCCCGGAATACTTTGGCGATATGTTTTAGGATACTATTCTTTGCGGCATACTCTTTATGCGGCTGATTTGTCCATTCCCTAATAGAACCACCAGTAACGAGTACTTCGTGATTAAAGTCAGGGTTAGAGATTGTTGTGCCCTGTAACTTCTTAACCTCTGGTGATTTTTTAGTAGCTTTGGCACTATTATCTTTATTTCTGTCTTCGCTACACTTTCTGATCATTATGCAACCTTGACAAAGTTGATAGTCGGGCACAAACCCAAGCTTCAGTTTCCCCTTCGCCACATCGCAGTCATTGCATCGCTTGATGGTGTAAGGGTTGTAGTCGGGCATGGTTTTGCCCTGCTTGCCACTGTTGAAACGGAAAATATTGTATCGTTCGCCGTTCATAGCTTCCTCGCCCCTACTCATGGCTTCAGCGTGCTCTGTGGCCGGATATTTCTGCTTGCGCACCTGTACTACGGTACAGCGGCAGTTCCATCCATTCGGCGGGTAATAGGTTTCCCAGAAAGAGTCGCTCATGGGAAGTGTCACCCCATCGAGGGCAGCGTGTTCCGGGCGCACCTTGTCATCCTTGGCCGTGCGGTACTGCAGGTAGTATCGGTCGCCATCCTCGCTGAACTGTTCCCACTTCGCCGCCATGGTGGCAGAAGCCTGTACGAAGTTGTATTCGGCGTGCAGATAGTTGGCATTGTAGGTGTCGTTGATTTTCTGGACGTCATTCAGGAAGCGTTCGAACGGCTTTTTATTGCCGTTCTCATCGAGCATGGAAGGGAAAGCCTCGTTGAGCTCGTGAAACGTCTTGATGCCCGAGAAGATGTAATTGGAGCGGGTAAGCCGCTCGCGCATCTTGTCGCTCATCTCTACCTTCTGAAAGCCAGCATCAAGGATGCCCGCATGGGCGGTAATGAATTCCTGCGCCTCGTCGCTTGCCAGGATATTGATGTCGAGCTGCGCTCCCTTCTGACGGAAGAGGCCCTTCATCATCTTGTTGAACTTACCAGTGAGCCGCGACTTGATTTCCTGCCACTGCTTATCGCCCATGAGCTGGATAGCGTCGGGCGCATCCATGCCCTTCAGTATCTCCTTGTATCTCGAGTGTAGCCCCTCGTAAGCTTCGGGGCTCAGTCGAAAAAATTCTTCAGGTCCTTTTTGTTGTTCGTTTGGTCTTCCTTTGGGTCTTTCTTCGTGTCTGCAGGTTTACTGCCGAAGAGTGAAGGCTGCTGGATACGTTCACCTACGGGCATATTGTATTTGTCGGCGAAGTACTTGCCGTCCACCTCGTATCGGTCGGCTATCATCTTCTCGTACTCCATCTGCTGCTCCGGGGTATAGCTTGGACTGTCATCCCATGCGAAGTGATAACCCTGCAGAGGGAAACCGTGGCTAATCATGCGAGGAATCAGCTGGTTGTTGATGGTGTTGGCGAGCAACTTGGCATCGCTCTCCACTAAGTTTTCAAACACCTTCAGGTGGGTCTGGCTCTGCGAGAGGCTGCTACCATCCTCGATGGTCATGGTCTGGCCGATGATGAGTTTGGAGATTTCGGAGTTGGCACGATCCACACGCTTGTCGTAAACATTGAACGCGTCGCTCTTGGCGCTTTCTACGATTTGGATTTCCGTGCCCGTAGGCAGTACGGCATAGCCAGCCTGACCCATGCGCGCCATCATGTCGCTGATACGGTCCACCTCCTTCTGATCTCTGGATCCGGTGGTAGCAGTACGTAGTGGCATACCGAAGATTTCACTGAAGACGTCCCATGCCGCTAATACGTTCTTCTTAGGTATACAGTGGAGCGAAGCTTTGAGGTAGAGGCCGAGGTCGTCGGGTCTGCCCACCTCAATGAGGTTGCCGAACCATTCCGGCTCGTGATAATCGATGCCAGTGGTCCAGTCCTGTCCGAGGTCGGTGATGACGCGGTGGTGCTCGGGTATGACGTACTTGCGATCCACCAACGTCACATTGTTATAAGAGAGGCATCCGTCGCCATCGGTTCCGAGGTCTCCGAGTTCGATGAGCGAGTGTCCCCAGTAGGGAGTAGTAAGCACGAGGCGGCAGAACTCCACGAACCATTCCTGCTCAAGGAAGTGATTGAGGTCGTCGTTGGGTGTGCCGTTCTTGTCCTCCAACTTGAAAGAGCGAGACATGACGAAGCCCTTTCTCTGGTCGATACAGCCAGAGAGGTGGGCATCTATCTCGGTGTCGCGATAGATGTCGTAGAGCGCCTGGCGGTTGGGGCTTTCCACGCTGATGGCGAGCTGCCACGCACGTCGCCACTTCTGTATGTCGCCCTTGGTGAGTGCTTCGGTGGTACGCTGCAGTTTGGCAATGATGCTTTCCACCTGTCGGCGGTTGTTCTTGCCTACCAGTTCGATGTTACCATATTTGGTTCTCCAGAGCTGCGGCTTGCCGAGGAATGCTCTCCAGGCATCCTCTATGCGGTCTTTGGCTCTATTTATGTTCAATCTTGCCATTTTTATTTAATGAGAAATTAGAAATGAGAAATTAGAAATTTTACCAGCTGTGGCGGTCGGGTCCATTGCCGTATGCTAAGACTCCGCCTTGCGAGATGTCGCTGCCTGTTTCGTCTGTAGCGATGGGTAGGTCTGGCACTATCTTGCCCGCCTGTACACCCTCAAGCCACTTGATGGCACGCTCGTAACGTTCCTTGCGGGTCTCGTAGCCCATACGGTTGGGAAGCGATGCAATCATATTGTAGAGCGCAATATCGGCGGTGTACATGACGAGCTGACGGTTGCGATCGTTGCCTTCGGTGGCAAAGATGCGGTCGGTGTCATACTTAGGGCGCAGATAACCGGCTACCTCTTCTTGTGCCTCCGCGATGGCGTTGCTGATGTTATCCGGGTCAGCACCCGTGATGGCCTTGAGCGAAGCTTCGCTGCTCACGACCTTAAAATCTTCCTGCGTGATGAAACTCATGATTTAATGAGAAATTAGAAATGAGAAATGTTTTTGCTACCATGAATTCTTTGGGCGCATTCTCTTGACTATTCTCGGAACAAAGGCTGCTACTCTGCCCTGCTTCTGGAGGATATAGATGGCGCCCTCGTCGGCATCGGGCGCATCATCGTGCGCGCGGCTGCCATGTTCGAGCGAGAGTGTCTGGTCGATGCCTACCTGCATATCCTCGGAGTCTTTGAGTGCTTCGTTGTAGAATACCACGCCACGCTCCCAGAGTGGAGCTACGGACTCGATACGCTGCAGTTTGTCGGGCTTCTTGCGGTTGTCGGCCGTAATGGGTAGCTGGTAGCCACGCAGGTCGCCTTCTGCAGCAAACTCATCGAGGGCAGTATCCTGCATCAGGTTTGCCTCCATGTAGAATTGGATACTTGCGCCTTCTTCCAAGCTTCGCTCGTAGAGATTGTAGAGCCATCTCACCATGGCACCCGTGGTGTCCTGACGCACGAAGCAGTCTATCAGGTGCAGTTCCTTGCCGATGCTTCCCCAGAGTCGGCACGCCTTGTAGTCGTTCTCGGTAGTCGATTTCCAGGACGGGTCGGTGTAGCAGACTAAGGCATCGTACTTCGAGAGTTTCGGCATACGCTTATACTTGATCCATTCGTGGCGGAAGATGGTACCATCCTTGATAGGGTTGTGCATCATCTCCTTGTTCCAGTCTCGATAGCCCACGAATTCACGATAAGCATCCACCTCCTCGCGTGTCCACTTCTCCTGCCATGTAGGGTCTCCGTTCTTATCCACGGCATAGACCTTGGAGAGGAACACGCCCTTGGTGTGGGCGATATTGAAAAGTACAGAGTTCTTTGAGATAAGGTTGCCCACCATGATGAAGCGGCCACGGCCCACATCCAAGGATCCGAAGAGGGCTGACTTAACCCATGAGGTAAGTTCACGGACGCGCTTCTCGTTCTTACAGAGTTCGTCATCATCGAGGTCGTCGATGACGATATAGTCAGGACGTGCCTCACGGTCGCGCAGACCACGAGGACTCTGACCACGTCCACAGGCGAGGAACTTGACACCGCACTGCGCCTTGAACTCACCATCGGTCCAGTCGCCACCAGAGGGTTTCTGTTCTCCGAAATCCGCTTTGAGTCGGTCGTTGTATTCTAATTCAGCCTGTATATCACCTAATAGTCGGCAGGCAGCGTCCTCGCTCTTGCCCACGATGACCATGAAGTTGATGAGCCTGAGAGGCTGAAACATGAGCCACAGGGGCAGGAAAACGTCCAGGTGGGTACTCTTGGCGTGACCACGAGGCCACATGAATACCGCCTTCAGATTGGGCGTAGACTTCACCTTGCGGGCTGCCTGGTTGTGGAACGGCGCATTGTGGATGGTGCGCAGTACCTTGCCGGTGGTCTTATCCTTGAGCTGCAGGAAGTGAGGAAAATAATATTCGCAGAAGGCAGCATAGTCCCTCTGCAGGGAAGCAATACGTTTCTTTCTGTCCGCCTTGCTTTCGGGAGCCATGAGCGAGGTGTCGGTAAGCGCTGCTATCTGCTTGCAATGTTCCCGCCATGCCTCGATGGCCTGTTTTTTCTCTGATAGTGTTGCCATCCTTCTTTGCTTCTATTATTATTGTTATACCTTAGAGTTCACAACTAAAGCCATTATTCATCTTGTCGGAAATAAAGAGATCCTGGTAATAGTTGAATGTCTTGAGAAGTTCGGGTGTGATGTTCGGGTCGGTCTGAGCACGGAACTGCATCCACTTGCTGAAGGCCATGAACACCTCGATGGCATCCACTACGTTGGCTTTCTTGTCGAGTTTCTGAATAACGGACGAGAGTTTGGCCAATCGGTCGCCTAATCCGGATATCTTGTCCGGGTCGCCGGATTCGTTTACCTGACTGATAAGGGTGTCGATGGTGAGGAGGAGCTTGTTGACCAGCTCCGGTCGCGTCACGTTCTTGGCGGCTCGTTGTTCTTTCCATCCCTCCGTGTTGGCCCACTTGGATATTGTTACCCTTGATACCTCAATCTGCTCGGCTATCTCTGCCTGTTCCTTACCCGCCATATAGAGGGTTCGGGCGAGGTTCTTCTTACGTTCTAATTCTGCTTTTGTCATATTCGAATGTTATTATAATGTGAATAGAAACCCACGGAGGCGCTTGATGCCTTGCGGGTTTGGTATTGCAAAATTGCGACTTTTTGGGCAATCTGCAAAAATAGTGTGCAGCGGTTTCATAGAAGTGTGAAACCATTTCATACTTTTTTGGAGGTTATGCGAAAAGTTAGTAATATTGCATCCGAAAAAACTTTTAAAGGTAAAAAAGTAAAAAGGTAAAAAAGTAAAAAGAGCCTTCTTGCTTTTAAAGACAAAAAGGTAAAAAAGATATGAGCAAAGGTAAACGAGTAAGAATCAGTAATGAGAGCGTGAACTGCTACGGCACTCGAATTCTTACACCAGGTATAGATCTGGCGCAGTATCAGCGCAACCCGGTGCTGCTCTACATGCACGAGCGCGGCAAGGTGGTGGGTATGGTGAAGGATCTGAAGGTGGAAGGTCAGGACGTGACGGGCGAGCTAGTGTTTGACGAGGCCACGGAACTGTCTAAGCAACTGAAGAAGCAATGGGAGTTCGGCAGCGTGAAAATGGTGAGCGCGAACTTTCAGATCTTGGAGATGAGCGACGATAAGCAGCTGCTCGCCGAGGGTCAACAGAGACCGACGGTGACGAAATCGAAACTCATCGAGGTGAGTGTGGTAGATATTGGTGGCAATGATGACGCCATCGTGCTCACTCATGAAGGTAAGACAATCTCACTTTCAGCAGGACAGGACTCCATTGATGGTGTTCTTCCTCTATTAGATAATGTAAGTAAAACCCCATTAAAAAAGAAAGAAATGGAATTAAAAGATTTAGCGATCAAGTTGGGTCTGAAGGAGACCGCAACGGAAGAAGAAGTGAATCAGAAGCTCGTGAGTCTCTGTCTCGCGGCAGGTAAGGCATCCGCCTTGGAGACTCAGGTACAGACGCTCCAGACGCAGCAGCAGGCTGTGGAGTTTGCTGCTATCACCCGTGCAGTGGAAACTGCTATTACAGAGAAACGACTTGCTGCAGGCATGAAGGAACACTTCATAGAGTTAGGCAAGAAGTTGGGTCTGGATCAGTTGAACATCACGTTGTCTGCCATGCAGCCACAGGGCAAGATTACGGCAACCCTGCACCGAACCGACAAGGGTAATATCGTGGCAGAACCACAAGACTACTCGAAGTACGAGAAGCTGAGTGCCGTGCCAGCCAACGTGATGATGGACCTGCACGACAACCACCACGACGAATTCGTGCGCCTCTACAAGGCGGAGTATGGATTTGAACCTGCGTAATTTTTAAAGGTAAAAAAAGTAAAAAGGTAAAAAGGTAAAAAGAGCATTCTTGCCTTTTAAAGATAAAAAAATATAACTATGAATAAGAAAACATTTATCAAGATTGCATCGGCATTGCTTTTCAATGCCATTGTAGGTGGAGTTATTGCTTCATTATTGGGCTGCAGTCCTATGGGCGGTGCTGCTGTGGCTTGTCTTATTGCTATTGCTCTCCCTGGTTTTATGCCTGAGGATGCGGCATGTGATGGCGTGCTGACCGAAGTATGGACTGGAGAGCTTATCAAAGCTCTACGTGCCTATCTGGATGCTTCTTGGCTTGTAGGCGTGCCAGACCAGAGTTCTATCGTGGATAATGATGTAATTCACATGGTGGATGTCGGTGCGGACCCTCAGGTGCTGGTTAATAACAAGACATATCCTATCGAAATCCAGGAGCTCGAGGATGGAGACAAGACCTTCTCGCTCGATAAATTCCAGACAAAGGTTGTTCCAGTCACCGATGACGAATTGCACGCCCTGAGTTACGACAAGATGACTCGTGTCAAGGAGAGTTGTGCCAACGCACTCAATGACACTAAGTATGCCAAGGCTGCCCATGCGCTCTGTGCCAATGAGAACACCGCCAAGACTCCTGTATTGGTAACGTCTGGCGCCGTGGATCCTGCGACCAAGCGAGTTAAGCTCTGTATGAACGATCTGGTGAACCTGAAGCGAAAGCTTGATGACCTGGGTGTTCCTCCAACCAACCGCCGACTTGTGCTCTGTACTGATCACGTGAACGACCTGCTCGAGACGGAGCAGACTTTCAAGGAGCAGTACAACGTTGACCGCAATGACGGCAAGGTCGGTAAGCTGTACGGTTTCGATATCTACGAGTTCGGCGCCAACCCTACCTATAGCACCACAGGCAAGAAAAATGCGCTGGGTGCAGCGCCTAAGACTGGCGAGTTCCAATGCTCATTCGCATTCTACGTGCCTCGTGTGTTCAAGGCTACAGGTAGCACCAAGATGTATTATAGCGCTGCTGAAAACGATCCGCAGCAGCAGCGTAACCTCATCTCGTACCGTCATTATTTCATCTGTTTGCCTAAGAAGGAAGACGCTGGCGGCGTAATCCGTTCAGGTTATAACGCTGGTTAATCGTATGGCGAAAATGAAATATCTGGTAATCCACTGCACTGCCACGCCGGAAGGTCGGGAGGTGACAGCCGCCGATATCCGGCACTGGCACTGCGATCCTCCAGCCAAGGGCGGCAGAGGATGGAAGCAGGTGGGCTATACTGATCTCGTACATCTGGATGGTAGTATAGAGCGCCTGGTGGATAACAACGAGGATGCGGAAGTGGATCCATGGGAGATTACCAATGGTGCTGCTGGCTATAATGCCGTGAGCCGGCATGTTGTCTATGCAGGAGGTGTGAGTAAGCACGACGGTAAGCCGCTCGACACCCGCACCCTGGAGCAGAAGAAGGCTCTTGCCGATTATGTGAGAAACTTCCACAACCGCTTCCCTCAAATCCGTATTGTTGGACATAACGAGTTGAATTCAAAGAAAGCCTGCCCGTCTTTTGATGTCCAGAAATGGCTTCGCTCGTTAGGTATCAGGCAAGTGTAGATTTTTTCAGTAATAGTTGGTAGTTTATTAGGTTAAGAAAGGTTTGAAAGGCGATGACAGACATACTAAACATACTGCAGTGGGCTATCCCATCGGGCGGCATTGGTGCTGCCATCGCCTGGATAGCTAACCGTAAGGTGAAGGAGGCCGAGCAGGCGAAGCGCATACATGACACCTTCAAGGAGATGTATGGCGACGTGAGCAAGGAACTCCTGGCAAAACAAAAAGAACTGAATGATGCAGCAGAAGATAATGCAAAGGCTATCGAGGAACTCAACAAGGAGAACGCCCGCACCCGCTATGCGCTCAATAGGCTCACGCGGGCTATCGAGGCTATTCAGCTTTGTCCTCATCGCGCTTCTTGTCCTGTTAGCAGTGAGCTGCAGAACCAAGAAGACGATGGTGACCCAGACGCAGCAGATGCAACAGGCAAGCAGCGTAAGTCAAGACAGCAGCGTAAGCAGAGACACGGCGCGAACGATGGGTCAGACGAAGGAAAGTCTGACGACTGACCAGCAGTGGCAGCAGACGTGGCTCATCAAGCCATTGGATAGCGGCGGGTATCGCATCGAGGGATATGGCACGGCGAAAGCTCAAGCCATACTCGAAGGTGAAAATAGCTCCTGTTCTACTTCGGTAAATTCTTCTTCTAAGATCAAGCGAACGGCGTTAGAAAGCAATTATAATAGCGTAGAAAGCGTGGAAGAGAAGAAACCTCCCGAATGTAGCAAAGGTTCGTTGATAAAATTGATTTGTGTGTGGTTAGGGGTAGCCCTTGTGGGCTATCTATTAGTAAGTTATCATAAAAAGTATTGATATGGAAAATATATTGGACGGTACTGATCTTATCCTCTCCGTGAATGATGGCGCATTGGCCTTCAGTACAGGTTGTAAGATTACCACCTCGGCTGAGACGGGTGAACGTATGACTAAGGAGGCTGCAGGTGCGAAGTGGAAAGAGAAGTACGTGAAGAGTTTCTCGGAGAGTATCTCTGCCGACGGCTTGGTATGTACGGACGCCGATTCGGGTGCTCCTACTTACGACCAACTGAAGGACCTGATGCTGAGTTGTACTCCTGTCACTGCAAGCTACAATATTCGTGAGGCTGGTAAGCGTACCGGAAAGACGGCTGGCGGATATAAGGGTAAGTACATCATTACCTCTCTCGATCTGGACGGCCAGGCGGGCGATGATGCCAAGTACACCGTGCAGCTGGAGAACTATGGCAAGGTAGAGAAACAGACTAATGGTCTGCAGTCCGGTGCAAGCAGCGCTACAGGACATTCTGAATAATTGAGCTAAAATACTGTCTCTTATTTTTATTTTGTGTGTATTAATGAAAAAAACGATGATTAATGTAGGCGGCAGGGAATTGCCTTGCCGCCTCTCGATGGGAGCGATGCTTCTGTTTAAGAGAAACCTGCAGAAGGACGTGAGCGACATGGATGCTAATAACATAGAAGAATTACTCATGTTTATGTGGTGTTGCATCGTGAGCGCCTGTAAGGCCGACGGAGTGGAGTTTGATGTCGATTTCGAGACTTTCTGTTGTCTGATCACTCCGGACGACGTGAGTGCCTGGAATGCGGCAATGAACGAAGAGAGTGAGAAAAAAAAAGCAGAGACGAAGCCATAGACTCTGACTCGCAGAAATATGAGCCTACGGATGTGGAACATCTGCTGGGTATTGCGATGGGGTGTATTGGTATGAGTATGGATGACTTTTTCCGATGCACCCCTTCGGAGTTTTACACAGCGTATGAGGCATGGAATGAGATGCAGACAAGCAGAGAGCGAGGCAGGTGGGAACGCATAAGGATACAGTGTCTCTGCAGTATGCAGCCTTACTCTAAGTCGAAGCTTACGCCTCAGGACATCATGAGGTTCCCGTGGGAGGAACGAGGGAAGAGTGAAGAGGAAAGAGTGAAGAACAAAAAGCCGATGAGCCGTGAGGAAATCATGGAGAGGTATCGGGCAGCTAAGAAGCGGGCAGGGCTATAGACCGCCATACCACCATGGCGTATAACCTGATGGTCCATCAAGTTTTTTGCAAAGTCTGTGTATAAGTCTGATAAACCATATAGGCATTGTTATACACAGAGACAGCATCGAGCAGACCGTGACGTCTCCCCATACAGAAGCGGCTGGTGGATCCAGAGTGAAGTATTCGTTGCACGCAACAATACCGATGACTACATTAATAAATGTAATCCAGCCCCAAGGAATACCCCAGGATCTCTTTTTATTTTTACTCTTCTTCATAATCTTTGGGTATAATATAAACACGCTGCAAATATAGGAAAAAGAATCGGATAATCCAAATATTTTAATAAAATTATTATGGCAAAAGAGGTAACTTTTAAATTAAATCTTAGAGTTGACGGCAAGGATGTCGTTAAAAAGGTGACTATGGACATAGATGAGTTACAGAAAGCCATTGGGAATGCAAAGACAGAATCGGATAAGCTTAGGGATTCGCTCATTAAATACAACCAGATTAATGAGACGGTACGAAGTGTTTCTGATTGTTTTGCTCAGTTGTCCGGTTACCTTAATGACGTCACAGAGGAAAGCCGGAGCTTTGGGGGTGCGATGGCTGCAGCTAATACCATGGCAGGAAAGAGTGGCCAGGAGCTTGCAAATTTAAAGGATCAGGTTTCGGAACTGGCAGGAAAAATACCTATTGCACGTGATGAACTTGCAAACGGTCTTTATCAGGTTATTTCAAATGGTGTACCCGAGGATAACTGGATTACATTCCTTGATAAGTCGGCCCGTGCTTCTGTGGGTGGTCTTGCTGACCTTGGCGAGGCAGTGAAGGTTACTTCTAACATTATCAAGAACTACGGATTAGACTGGGATGCTGCCGGTTCTATTCAGGATAAGATACAGCTTACCGCCAAGAATGGTGTTACCTCGTTTGGGGAATTAGCGCAAGCCCTGCCACGTGTTACCTCTCAGGCTTCCACGCTTGGTGTAAGTGTTGATGAACTGATGGCCACCTTCAGTACGCTGACGAATGTATCTGGTAATACAGCCGAGGTAAGTACTCAGTTGGCAGCTATTTTTACGGCTCTTATCAAGCCTTCGAGTGAGGCTGCAGAGATGGCGCAACAGATGGGCATTCAGTTTGATGCTGCCAGTATCAAGGCGGCTGGAGGTATGGAGCAGTTTTTGGTTTCGCTTGATAAGAGCGTGAAACAATACGCAGCATCAAGCGGTATGCTGGAGCAGGAGATATATGGAAAGCTCTTCGGGAGCGCAGAAAGTCTTCGTGCTCTTACTCCACTGACAGGCAAACTGGCGGAGAAATTTAGAGAGAATGTCGCAGATATGAAAAATAGTGCCGGCACCATCGATAAGGTTTTCGGGATTATGTCGAGTACAGGAGCGGCAACGCTGCAGATGCTAAACAACAAATTAGGCAAGTTCAGGGATATGGTGCAGTCAAGTATAGGGAATACACTGCCATTTATCAATTTCATTTCACAGGCTCTGGTAACGCTTTCTGCAACTACACAGCTTATCGTTTCCATGAAATCGCTTGCTATTACTACCAATCTCGTGTCGGTTGCTACAACTGCCGCCAGTAAGGCTAAAGTGGCTGCGGTGGCAGTGTCGAGAGTTTTACAGGCTGCCTTTACTGGAGAAGCGGTTGGAGCTACAACTGCGGCTGTAGCGACAAGAGCTTTAGGAGTCGCGATAAAAAGCCTGATGATCTCTACAGGTGTAGGTATCGCAATCGTGGCGCTTACTGAAGCTATCAACTACCTCATGAATAGCAGCGACGATACTGCCAAGAGTGTAGATAAGCTTTCGGAAGCAGAGCAGAAAGCCAAGATGGCTCATCAGCAGACGGCGCAGCAGATAGCGAGCGTGCGCAGCGAGATGATGCAGAATATCGCTGCCCTGAAGAACTTCAAGGGGAGCAAGGAACAGGAGAAGGCGATGGTGCAGCGGATGAACACCAAGTATGGCGAAGCGATGGGCTACTACTCTACCGTGAGCCAATGGTATCAGGCGCTTACCGCCAACTCTAAGGCTTACTGTAATCAGATGATCAATGAGATCACTATCCGCAATCTTGCCAACCAGGCAGCCGACCTGCGGCAACAACGATACGACTATACGCATGATAAAAACGGACGTACCAAGAAGTTTAGTGCGGAAAACCAGAAAGAGAGGGTAAAGGCGCAAAAGGGTGACCTTGGTGCATTTCTTCTGGGCGGTGTGTGGTATAAGTACGTAACTAAGGCTGGTACCAGTCAGAAGGCAGAGGCAGACAAGGTGGTGACTAATCTGTATCGGCAGGAACAGAACCTGAAGAAGCGCATGGAAGCCCTTGTTAAGCAGAATCAGAATATCAGCTATAAGCATACTGCAGGGTATAGTGCTGCACCTCCTTCTATTAACACCTCGACCGGTTCGACCGGTAATGCCGGAGGCGGCGGTAATACCAACACGGGGAATACTCCTGTAGTAACTGAGGACAAGAAAGCCTTAGAAGGTAGCATCGACTGGTATGAGGAGAAAATCAACGAGAAGCAGAAGGAGCTCAACGCCACAGCCGACAAGGCGACTGCCCGTGCTCTGAATGCAGAGATAGAAGGACTCCAGCGCCAGCTATATATGCTGAAGGTGGATGTCGGTATCGAGGATGTTCCGAAACTTGACGTGAAGACGTTTGCAAGCAATCTGACTGCGCAGCTGAACGAAGAGATAGAGGCAGAGCGCCAAAAGTTATTGGATAAGCCGCTCGTCATCAACACGGAGGTGGAAGCAAGGAACGGGACAATGATCATATCTCCTCGCTCTTTAATATTGATGTAAGTAACTTCGAGAGTGTGCGCACTGGCTTGGCTGATATTAACGGCATAAGTGACTCTACCGCCAAGGGTATGGCAGCGGCTGGAGCCAGCTGTGAGATGTTGGGTTCTGCCCTGCAGCAGTTGGGTGGAGACTCAGCAGCGGCCAAGGCGGGTATGATGGCTGCAGCCATCGGCCAGTTTGTTCTTTCTTTCGCACAGGCCATGAGTACCTGTAAGACCTGGATAGACTGGCTCGCTTTCGGCATATCGGGTACGGCGCAGCTTACGAGCATTATATCCACCATCAGTCAGTTTGCCACCGGTGGTATTGTTGGCGGCAATCAGACATCGGGCGACAAGGTCTTAGTAAGGGTCAACTCTGGCGAGATGATCCTGAACGCAGCCCAGCAGGCCCGCCTCTTTGCCATTGCCAATGGTGCAGCAGTGCAGGGTGTGTCGGTGAATACTGCAGGGCTGCAGGGCATCGGTGGCGGCATAAGTGCAACACTTGGCATTAATGGCCGACTCCGTGGACGTGATATTGTGATGGCGGTAGCAAACGAGACGAGAAGCAACCGCCGACGTAGTAACATTAAAATTTAGAGACTATGCTTTTTGAAGGAGATTTTTATAATAATCGGGAAGATAAGATTACGGTAATCATCATTACGAATGGTGATGATTCTCAAAGTGTGGAAATCGGTAATGAAGAGGATGGCATTTTCTTTACCGATGACCCTGTAGAGATTACCTCTCAGGTAAACGACACCTTTGATCATATACTGTGCTATCAGGCAAGTGTACGCCTGTTGTGCAAGAATTTTGTGCCGGACTTCTTCTGCAGTTCCTGTCGTGATGCTGTGGTGAATATCCTTCGGAATGATGAAAGTATTTTTGTGGGGTATATCGAGCCTCAGGCATTCAGTCAGGGTTATAATGAAAACTATGACGAGGTGGAACTGACCTGTATCGACTGCCTTTCTGCCCTCTCTTATTCCAACTATCGGAATGTGGGAGCCGCGGCGGTCCTCTATGATGTACTCAAAGGTAAGGCTGCGCAGCGCACGTTCTACGACATCGTTACAGAGATACTAAACGACGTGAGCGATGCGGCGAATTATTGGATGGCTGGTGCGTTCCCGATTTGGTATGACGGTTCGAAGGTATTGCCTGGTGATAATGGTGATGAATTTTATAATATATTCCAGAACACCAGTATCAACGAACTGCTGTTCTTTGGCGATGAAGAGGATGATATGTGGACGCAGGAAGACGTGCTCAACGAAATACTGAAGTATCTCAATCTGCATATCGTGCAGGAAGGTACTACCTTCTATATATTCTCCTGGGAGTCGATACGGAAAAATTCTTCCTTAAGCCTTTACGGAATAGACAGTGTCAGCATAACGAGTATCAAGATACCTACATACCGTGTCGGTAAGGATATCGAGGTGGCTGACTGTGATACGAAAATCAGCATCGGAGAAACATACAATGAGTTGCTGCTTACTGATAATGTGACAGAAGTGGATGATGTGATAGAAAGTCCGCTCGATGACGAGTCCTTAGTTGCTGCAGGTAACTTCCAGAAATACATGACCGAGTATATAGCTGAAGGCGAAGGAGAAACCGCCTATAACGCTATGAAAACCATGACGACGGGAATAGGAAGGACAGACTGGCAGGATGCAAGTCAGGTGGACTGGTTCTGCTGGCCTAAGGCTGTAACGAACTGGAAATTCTACGGAATAGAAAAAGGCAGTCGTATAGATATGTACGAGAAATACCCCGCAGACGGAACCAAGCAGCAGGATATTCTGAACAATGGTCTTACTGCCGGTATCGGTGCGTGTGTGTGTGCTTTCGGCAAGATAGAACGCAAAAATGGCGGCAACACGTCTTCCCTCGTTACGTCGGTGAGTATGGATAACTATCTGATCATTTCTACTATAGGCAGAAGTGGACACCCAACCGAGGAAGAGATTCTTGCGTCGTGCCCTGTGGCGGAATATACGGGAAACAAGAGTGGTGGTACTTTTTCGCCTGCTGATAGTGATACGATAAATTATATCGTGATCAGCGGCAAAATGATCCTTAATCCTGTAATGAACGTTACGGATATCTTTGGTCACATGATGAATGTTGATTACTGGAGTGTGAACTCTATGCATCCCAATTCTTATTGGCATAAAACCGTGCCGAGCCGCAATAATGGTGACGGAAGGTACTATACCCGCAAGTACTGGCGTTCCGAACGATGGAACGAAGAACCGTGGTATGACAATACCAATTATACAGACAGTGCTCATACCTTCTACCCTTACACGGGCACGGGTCCTCAGGATCGTGAATATAACTATAGCGCCGTAGGTGTTGCTACCGATACCATCAAGAGAGTGGGTCTTATTTCCTGTATGCTCATTATCGGCGATAAATGTGTCGTAGAATGCAAGAAGGGCGACACGAATGCGGTAGGAGGCACGAGCCAGGGCGAAGGCGATACTGATGATTTTGTGTGGAAAAAATACAAGGAGCGGAGTGAGTGCGCGACAGATGATGAGTATTACGCACAGAGTTTTACTATCGGTATTGATCCGAAATTAAGGGATAAGATTATTGGTACGGAGTTCGAGATCCGCAAGAATGCTCCATACACAAAGGGTATTACTGCAGAGGGTACTGCGATACCTATCCGCATGTCTGATCATGTAAGTGGTAGCGTGCAGTTTAAGATACTCGGCCCCGTGAATGCGGAATGGAATGAAGTGACGAGAAGGCATCCATCTTTCTGGCGACATACCAAGTGGTATCAGGATAGCCATCTTCTCCTGCAGGAGATTAATAGTATCATGCTCAAGGAGTTTAAGGTAGAGGTGGTTAGCGATAACGGAAAGATAGGTGCGGTAAGTGACGAAAAGGATATCGTATATAAGAGTGATACCGGCGAAAACTTCGTCAACCGAAAGGATGACCTGGAGTTTCGGTTTACCACCGCGCTCACCTCGAAGGAGTGCAAGGCGTTAGGGGTAAATAATGCGGTGAAACTATCATCTCCACAGAACGAGGCGACCAAGAATGCACTTGTCGGCATCTATGACCGCAACCAGAACTTGGCGGATAAGCCAGAGAAGTTGTATGTGGATGCGTACTGGCAGGAATGGCACGAACCGAGGGTGGTGATGACGCAGAACGTCATCGAGCCAAAGAAGGGTCTTAGCTTTGCGAGCATCTTTAGTGTTCCTGCTATCGGCAAACGGTTCTATGTGCAGGGTATAGACAGAAACCTTACTGAGGGTACTGCAGTGGTGACGATGAGAGAGTTGTTCTAAAGTGGTTTTAATAGTGTTATAAAAGGATTATAATATGATAGAAATCAAAACTTATAGCAAGCCGAAGAAGACGGGAAGTTCGGGTGGTTCTTCTTCCTCAACTAAGTATATATCCGGAGTTATTTCTGAAGCTGAGCACGCTGGCAGGGCTGATAAGGCTAAGCGGGCGGAAGTTGCAGACCAGGCAAATTATGCTGGTACTGCAGCATCGGCACAGAATGCAGCCTACGCCTCCGAAGCGGGCAACCTTCGTGAGGATGCGGAAATATTACTGCAGTATTTGAGTCTGAAGGCGACAAAGGATCCTCAGGTGGTAAAAGGTCAGGTTAAATTTGAGCAGCTTCTGCGGCTTCTCCAAGGCTTTTCTTTAGGAAATGTCTGTGGATTCGACGGAAGAGGAAATGGTATAATAAGTTCAATCGCTTCAGACGGATTCAATTCTGCCTCACAACAGGGATTTGGCATCAAACCGGACGATAATGGTAGGTACTCTCTTAGTATTACAGACCTCATTGTATGGGGAAAAGCTGTCTTTAATGAGCTGGAGATAAGGAAGCTTTCTTACGCCGGAGGTAATGTTTATCTCTCTGGTGCTGGCAGTAAGCTTGTAAAGGTTGTGCCAGTTGTCTATAATAGCGAGAAAGGCGAATATACTCTATCTACAAACAGAGAGTATGATGGCTGGAAATGCTATATCCTTGCTGATGATGGAACAATGGCTACACAGAACTTGTGGGTAGTCGGTGACCAAGCAAGATGTCAGACCTTTAATATTAAGCCTGGAGCTTACGACAACGCATCCAACAAGGAATACTGGAGGTGCGTTGTCGCGGTTTCTTCTGAAAGCGAGTTTATCGTGAATGATGAAGGAGATAGCCTCTATGGTGACAAGAAATTCGACTGGATTATCCTTTCCAAGACTAATTGTCTGACGGGTAGTGACATTCCAGCCGAGGGCGATGCTATTGTCCTTGACGGCCATCAGATACAAATGGGGGATGAGAGCAGCATAAGTAGAACGAATGTTCTCATGCTTGAGACGACTGGTGCGGATACCCCTCGCATTGTCGGGTATAGAGGAATTACTGACTTTACTCACGAAGACAAGGAAGTTTTCGTGCTATCTCCCAATGGAACGAAGTTTAAAAGTAGTTTCTTTAAGTGGGTGTCTTCGAGTGGTGAAGCTATGCACATGGTGAACTACAGAGGCGAGTGGCAGAAGGTCTTGAGCTACAGCTATTATGACCAGGTAAGCCACGGCAACGGCGTGTGGCTGTGTACCAACCCCGAGGGCAGCACGAGTGAGCCTATGCCCGGGAGCGCTGACTGGCAGCTTGTGATGAGTGCGCAGAAGGGCGAGAAGGGCGAGGACGGTGTGGCTTATCAGATAATGATAACGAGCGATACGGGCACGGTGATGATTAACGGTTCGGGCGAAATGACGCTGAAGGCAACGCTGCTACGCAATGGCGAGGACATAAGCGACACCGTGAGCAACAGCTCATGGTCGTGGTGGCGACAATCGGCTGATGCTGAAGATGATGCTGTATGGAACACGCTGCATGAGGGGGTTGGCCGGAACTGTCTTATAACACGTGACGACGTAGATAGACAAGCACAATTCGGATGCAGTGTGTGCATATCAGATACAAAGACTATTAATAGTAACATATAATAATATTTTAAAAAACAAACGATTATGGCAAAAGTATTAGCTAATGGTCAGATTACTATCGTTGACCTCAATGACGGCAAGGCCGTGCAGTGTTTCACACAATGCTCTAAGGGCGAGACTCAGATTTACACCCCCGACACGGGTGTGTACACTCCGAACTACTCGGCGAGTGGGCCAAACGTGATAACAGCCCGTGTATATGTGACGGGCAGTGCTACAGACCAGGCTCCGACCGCAGCCTGCAGCGGATGGTCGTGGAAGGTGGACGGTGTGGCTGCAACCCCGGTGAGCGGCAAGTCATACCAGTTAAACCTCGCCAACAACATCAACAAGAACGGCAGCGTGAAGAACATCGAATGGTCGTGCAAATACACAGACCCGGAGACAAAAGCTACGACAACCTGTATCGGCTACAAGACCATCTCGCTGGCTAAGAGTGGCGGTGCGCTTCAAACGGTGCAGATTGAGACTCCCGACGGCAACACGTTCGACTCGACCAACAACAGCAATAAGCTGCGTGCTATAGCCAAGTTCTTCCGTGGCAACGTGCAGGACACCACCATGACATCAATGACTTGGGAGGTGCTGAATATCAGTGCCGGCACATGGGACGCTGTGGCTTCGGGCAACGTGAGCACTTCGGGCGGCGTGAGCACTCTGAACGTGAGCGCCAATGACGTGCTTAACTTCCAGACTTTCCGCTGTACGGTGAAAGACGGTGCAGATACGGCCTGCGCTATCATCACGTTCTTCGATGCGAGCGACCCGTACGTGGTGGAGGTGTATTCGCTGACCGGCGACAAGATAGTGAACGGTGCGCAATCGACGGAGCTTTACGCCCGACTCTGGAAAGATGGCAAGGTAGTGGAGGATGGTGCAGCGGTGAAGGCAGACAGCAACCATGCATCGAACTACATCTACAAATGGACGAAGTACAATGCCAGCGGTGTAGCCACAAACTGGAACGGTACATCAAGTGCAGTGAATGCTTCGAGCAAGCCTTACGTCACGGTGGCCAACGCTGACGTGGCAGTGAGAGGCACGTTTACTTGTGAGGTGTCTAAATAAGGGCACCTCACCCTTATTTTTATTAACTAAAAAAATGAAAGTGTATGGCAGTATTATTGGCGAGGGGCCAGATAACGATAGCGGCGATAAAGGATGGTGCAGACGGTGCGCAGGGCCCGCAAGGCAAGCCTGGCAAGGATGGTGTAGACGGAGAGGCTGCCGTCTCTATCCTTGTAGAAGATGCTCCACTTATTTTTGACACGAATGATAACGGAATTGTACCTGTTAGCATAGGAAAGGTTGCGAAAGTAAAGGTAATGAAGGGTAACCAGAATATTTCGAATAGATGCAGCAACATTAGCTCAAGGGATGATTTGTGCGTAAATTGCAAATGCGGTGCAATACAGAAGGATGGATATATCGAAGTAAATGTATCAGGCAGTAATATCGCAAAGAACGGCGTAGTTATTGATGGTGTAAATCGAGGAAATGTTTCTGCGACGTCAGGTTATGCGGTTGTGCAATTAACTTACAATGGTGTTACCTATTTTGCGCAAGTTCCTTTCTCTGCCAACGTGGCTAAGTTTACCGGAGTCGTAGCATTCGATAATAAGAGCTACAAGTCGCAATTTGAAGAAGTATCAAAAAGACTTGATGGTGCTGTAACTCAAGACGAGCTGACTCAAGCGAAGTCTGAAATCAAACAAACGGCAAGAGAAATCTCCCTGTCTGTGAGCGAGAAGTCAATAGCAAGGCGCAATCTGCTTGTGGGAAGTGATTTCAGAAAACAAACCAATGACTTCATCATTTCTAATGATGCAAGAATTGAAATGAACAGTGGATATCAAGGTACAAACTGTATCAAAGCCATTGATGTTACAGAAGCAGGAAATGCACACTACGTTGGAGTGTATTGGGATGGTTCACAAGGAGGAAAAAGCGTAAGGATTGAAAAGGGAAAGAAATACATATTATCTTGTTACTTTAAGACAAATGACATCAATGCTAAACTTACTATTGAAGCAATCTATACAGACAAGGTGACAAACGCAAAGCGTATAAAAAGAGCCACCTACATTACTCCTGCGGAATTTGCGCCCAAAAATGTATATGAATGGCAGTTATGTACGGCAGTGATTGACACGAAGGATGCAGCATCAGATTATATTGCCTTCAACTTTTGGGAGTATTGCCTAGTGGATAGCGGACAGATTGAAAGCTATATTTGCAGACCAATGGTTGAAGAAGGTAATACGTACAACGGTTGGACATTATCAGATAAAGACTATGATTATGTCGGTGCAAACTTGATTGATAATTCAAGGACGCTTGATGCAGGTGGTAATGTTATTGAGGCGAAGGGTCAGAAGACTCTTGTGGGTGATGCTTATGAGCTGACAGCGAGCGGTATCGATGATTACAATACATTCTATCGAATAAAAGGCAGTACCTTCAAACTCAATACAGATTATACTATCAGTTTCGAGGTAAGAGGCGATGCAAAGTATATGGGCGTGTATGTCTCTTATCCTATCACAAACACCAAGTTCACTTGCTACAAAGAACCGCAGAATGGTGCAATGACCGAGGTCGGTGATGACGGAAAGACAGTTGGTTATGTTGCTTTGGTTGAAGTCAAAGAGCTGTCTAAGCAGCAGAGGGTATGGGGGCATTTCCGATTCAAGGATAGACTTCCTGAAGAACTCTACTTCCAGTTCCCGAAAAATGCCAAGCAGACTGACGTAACGAGCTGGAGTGTGACTATCACGAAGCCGAAAATCGAGGTTGGTGCAGTCGTTACTGAATACACCGAGCGTAAGAGTGACCTTGTGGATAAGGCAAGTCTGAAAAAGGCAGGAATCGAGGTAAAGAGCGATGAGGTGCTGCTGTATGGAGATAGAATCCGTGTTGATAATAACGGACAAACTGCCGCAATGTTCATCGGCGGTAAGCTTAATTCCAACTTTATCGATGCTGATAAAATCGAGGTTAAGCATCTGTGGGCGAAATCTGAGAATGGGACTACAAAGGTTGGTTATTTCGGTAACTACGAAATAGATGCGTGCAAAGTGAATGATACCTATGCTCCGTTGTTTGTTGGTGCTGATACGGCTGCAAAAGCATTATTTTATGTGTCAAAAGATGGATACATGAATGCCAAGGCTGGAAAAATTGGAAGCTTTTTAATCAGCCCTACTGGTTATACAAACTCTATAATAGCTGGAACGTGGAAAGATGCAACGAATATTGATATAAATAAATTCGGAACAAGATTAGAGTTATCTGATACTAAACTTGAATTTTTATACGGAAGCGGTTCTGCGATTGGTGGTGATGTCGTGTATTCATCAACGAATGCTCAAATCGCAATAGACCCATCAAAAGCAAGGCATGGTTTTACATCGTGTGGGCTTGATATAAGAGTTGACGTCTTTGCAGCGACAGCTTGCGGAATACATTTGGATGTTAGTGGTTTTTGGGGAGACCCTGCAATATATATCAAAAATGGAACCGTCTGGGGTTTTAGACCACACATAGTCTCCGTAGGTAGTGATTATCATCTAAGGGATGACGACACTATAGTTATGTGTACGAATTGGAATAATAATATAACTCTAACTTTGCCAGATGATCCTCAACACGGTCAGTATTATGTTGTAATACACAGAGGTCGAAATATAACATTTAAGAGTAATGCTGACCAGATAATGACAAAGAATAATCCTTCTGGTGTATCGTCATTTGGTGACAGTACATTTTATCAGATAAACTGGATATTTTACGATGGAGAACAATGGATATTAATTTATAAAACATAAGAAAATATGAAATTGAATTTGGACGAAGTGATGGTACAGTTGTCACTCGATAGTGACAAGAAAGTACCGATGGCATTACGTAAGGAAATAGCAAATGCTATCTATCAGACAGGCAGGCATGGTCTTGCTGACGTGGCTCTCTCTACCAAAATGTGGAACGGAGATAAAGATACTGATTATAGTGACGACGAGGTGAATTCCATTAAAGAGTTCGTTGAGAAGTCATTTGTTCCTGCTGTCATTGTGGCGGTTCAAAAAGTAATCGAAGAATCAAAATCATAAGCTTATGAAAAAGATAGTAAAAGGTAACGACTTCACGCTGAGAATCCCAGTGATGAAGATGATGGAGGGGCAAGCACAGGCTTTCCTCTGCCAGCCTGTACGGACGTGGTGGTACAGGTGTGCAATCAGTTCAGACGCTATCATTTGGCAAAGTTAGAGTGGGAAGATATTGTCAGGTATTCTGTCGTTCTGCTCGGTAGTGTTATTAATTACTTTATTTTTTATTATGCGAAATGAGGAAAATAGAAAGAATTTTTGTTCATTGTACAGCCTCTAATCAGAAGTGGGGAGTTGAGGAACTACTTGCTGAATTCAAGGCTAAAGGATGGAAAAATCCTGGTTATCACAAGGTTGTGACTGCGGATGGAGTCGTGCATCAGTTGCTTGACTTAAAGGATGTGAGTAATGGGGTGTATGGCTATAATTCAACTGCTATTAATATTGCATACGTGGGCGGTATTGATGGCAAAGGTAAGCCTGTTGATAATAGAACGGATGCTCAGAAGGTAGCTCTAAGGTCGTTGCTTGTAGAGTTACATCATCAATACCCTCACGCAACCATCATGGGGCACAGGGACATCTGGGGGAGCGATCCAAGAAAATGGAAGAAGTATTGTCCTTGTTTTGATGTCAAATCTGAATTATCACAATATTTTGATTAAAGGAATATAAGGATATATAAAAAACAATGTGATTATAATTGCTTTTTAACGGCATTATAATCACATTGTTTTTATAAATGGAGGGGAAACAGAAAAAATACGTTTCGTTTTAAAAATACATCGTTTCGTTTTACGATTGTCGAACATTTCGTTTTGCGGATTATAATTTATAGGGAATACAGCATTTACTCCATTTCCGTCTCTAGAAAAAGAACCAGAATATTCACGGTTGTTTTTATCATCTTTTATAGATTCTAACATTATAGTCTTTCTGTCCTGCCGTAACGTTATTGCCACTGATACCGTAAATATTGCATAGCTCACTCATATTGAGCATTCTTAATCCAACCCTTCTATTTATCTTCCTTTATTTCACTTCCATACTCCATACCATTTTCATCTTTTAGATATTCATATATTGCTCTTAGATACATGATAATCTCAGTGTTAGTTAATTTGTTCTTGGATAAAAATATAGAGAACTCTTTAATAACTCCGTCTGGATTAAATGCGCCAATATTCTGAAAAAAGAAAATCTCTTTGTTACGATAAATAAATATTTTTCGGGGGAAATGTGGTCCTTGTCCTTTAAAAGCATATATTCCATTTACCAAATATTTTTCCTTGCTATTAAGTAAATTGTACACATTTGCACTTGCATTAACAAATTCTTTACCATAACTTTCATCAAGTTGTGTTGCAATGTCCTTAGGAATCAAAACTTGACAAAAAGAAGCTTTTCGTCTATCTTTTGCAGGCAAAGAATCTGCAATACAAATTAATAATAATAAAAAAAATAGTTTCTTTCTCATTTCTTTTCTATATTTAATTTTCGTGACTGTTCTATTATCGTATTCTCAATTTTATTGGGGACAGTTTCCCTCTGTCTCATGGAAGGAGATTCCCTGCGGAGCACCATTGATATATACGCCCTCCAGATCACCGTGGCTCTTCATGATGCGTTCACCAGCAGCGTTGTAAGTATAACGGCTGGTCTTGCCGTTGTCAGACAGTACCATCAGTCTGTTGTCCTCATCCCAGTACATTCTCCGCTCGGTGTTCAAACAGTCAACTTTTGGTTATAAAGGTTTATATGTTATAAAAACCAACCAATGCTGAATAAATTTAATCTCATAATTATGATTATATACGATTTTTATGTCTAAATGCTCTTGTACATCTTTCGTAAAGATAGAGGTCGAAATTAGAGTGTCATTTATGTGTTCTATAACAACTCTTTCAAAACAATATTTACTTGGATATTTGTACATAGAATCCATTGATACAGTATTCGACATAATCAATTCTTTTTGTCCGAGGTGATTAGAGTAAAAATTCCCGTTCTTTTTGTAAAGTTTCCAAATTTGGACGGAAGAATTATTACTGTTGCAAACTTTACTGATTAATAGCGTATCTTGAGTTTGGACTATCCTAAATTCTTTAATTCCATCATTAGGAAACAAACTATTTCCTTTAGGATTTTTTGTACAGCTGAAACAGCAAATACTGAGGAACAGAAGTCTACAATATCTACTAATACTTTGTATGTTCTTTTTTTGCTTCATTAAAAATATTATTTAGTAAGGGATGTTTCTTAACAAGTTCATTCCTTGTTTTATTATAATTTTTAGTGCTTTGCCGTTGCTTATTTTTATCTTTTTCTGTCAAATTGTGATGCTCTTTCGATGCAGAACTCTTTGACCAGATTTCATTTGGCTTTTCCATATTAGTACTTCGCTTAACCATTCGTAGTCGTAGGTGTAAGTGATGGGGGCATCAGCCGAAATTCTCTTTTTGAGTTCTGCCGTGAGCTTGGTCAGGAGATTGCCTGCCGCATCGTAGGTGCAGGTCACTTCAAGTTCTCTTATACGTTAGCCAACAAGATTATACAACATAATCTTGTTGGCTAACTTGTATAAATCTATATATGAGTAATGCATTCTCTAAAAGCAAGTAAACCTTTTTCTGTCAATGGTTCTATTGTTTTACTCCCATTCTCCATCAAAAGAAGCATTAAGGACTTTAGAACTGCAAAGATAAGTAGAATCATTTTGTATGATAAGATAATAAATGATTTGAGGAGGGATGACTTTCTTCTTTAGAATAACGGCATATTTCCCATTTAGAAGACTTGCAGGAGTCTCTATTAAAATCGAGTCTGGCTTCTTACTGATGATTTTCCATTTTCCTTTTGCATTATTTTCCAATCTTTTAATATTTTCATAAGTCCCTTTTATTTTATCATGAGCAGATAAGATGGCAGGTAACTCAACATGTGCATTATTGAAAACTATATTACTACCGAGAGGTCTAAAATCAACATGCCTATAAATATAAGATTGCTCCAGATCAATATTATACTCTCCCTGCAGCTTTTTATATAAAGGCGGCTTGTAAAGTATCTGAATGGTGTAAATGACAAGACACACTATGCCAATAATGATTGGCAGGAATATGATGCTCTTAGTCTTCAATAACTGGTTTATATCTTTTAGACTCTTTATCATATCGTTCCATTTTTTGTAGAATTTGCTTTCCTATTCTAGTAATTTCTTTATCGCCTGTTGAATTTTCACCTTGGAAAACATAATTAACTATTGCTCCCATTTTATCATCGTTTCTAAATTCCTCTGGGATAAGATCCATATGTAAATTGACTGCATTGATGGATGTGAATAATAATGCTTTCTGTTTATTTAAAGCTTCGCTATCCCAAAATGTGGTGTATGTTAAATATGTATCAATTGCAGAAATCGAAATATTCAGTATAGCTATAGCTCCAACAGCTTTTGCTGAATCCCTAATTGGCATAGGCTCAAATTTATGAAAGCGCCTATCTTCTTGACCTGTAGATCGTGCTATAGGCCTTTTTATATTAATAGCCCCATCTTTTGAATCTATTCCGGGAAGTTTACGGCCAACAGAATGATTTTTATGGGCATAATTGTTTATAGAAATTTTCCCTACCTCTGTATTTATACCGATTTCACCATGTTTCCAGTTTTTAGGATCATTATTAGCTCTTGCGAAACTATTCCGAGTAGCAGTACTAAAATTCTCCAACCTTATTCCGAATACACCTTCTCCTCGATATTCTATGAGAGATGCTCGCTCCCAAGGCCAAGACCATTTCCCATCAGGATCCACCAATCTAATAGGATTACCATTACAGAAAGTATAGCTTCCTATTAAAAAGGATTTTTCTTTCTCTGGATCCACCCCATACCACAAGCTCGTTACAGGATTCATATACCTCGCCCCATAATAATACAGTCCAGTTTCCTGGTCTAATTCCTTACCATTGAACTTATACGGCATATCCTCTGATGAAGTATGTTCATCCACCAGCAACTCTCCATATGGCAGGTAGGCATCGAATTGCGTAATGTTAGCCTTAGCATTGGTAATATAAGAGGTGCTGCCGAGGTGGTCACTATGATAGAAGAAGGTCTCTTCTTTCGTAGTATCGTTTGAAATATAGCCATAACCAGCCTGCGGGTCATCTGGGTTGCTCGGATCATTCCAGCTTACAGGTGGACCGGGATTAGTATTCGGTGTAGTGTTAGGGCGTGGAGTTTGAATCCAACCCTGTGGCACATCATGGGTGCCGAGTTCTGTGAGGACAGCATTATAACCAACACCCGTGTTCTCTGGATCACCGTACGCACCCTTTTCTGTCGGTACACCAGGTGCAATGCCCTGCTGCTTATAGTATGCCTCTTTCTGCTTCTGAATCTGATTCATACGCTCAGCATAATCCTGCTGACCAGCGGTGACGTATGAACCGTTGCGTCCGAAAACGTTGTTAAACAGACCCGTTCCTATCCTTGAAGCAACTCGTTTGGATGTTATAAAGTAATGCTTTGTGAAGCGGTTCTTGTTAACACTGATTATCGAAGCAGGATAAAGCACCTCATGCAGCCGTTCGAAGTCGTAGGTGTAAGAGATGTAACCCTTGTCAGATATCGACTTCCTAAGTTCCGCCGTAAGATTCGTCAGGAGGTTACATACATTGTATATTTTTTAATTATTACTAATTTGATATTTTATTAAAGTATTATCCAAACAATGAATTTCAATTTTACCATAATTATTTTCAATTTTATTGTATGTGTCAGGTAATGATATTGTTTTTATGACTTCATATTGCTTTATATCTATAACAAAAACCTCTAATTCTGTAGCTACAAATATCTTTTTGTCATACATAACCATTTCGCAAAAAAGATACATTAAATCCAAACACATGATCCTATGTTTTTTCCTAAAATCATAAATAGCAAAATTTTGGTCAATTCCTATAGCATATACTTTAGGATATATTTTTAGGAACTCAGGTTGTAATAAGTCGCTTGACCAAGCTATTTTTGCATAAAAATTGCCTTCCACTAATTTCCCATATATTCGATAAGAATCATTATGGGAATCATCAAAAATTGAATCATAATTTAATTTTTTATATGTAAAATAGTTTATAATCTTAAGTTTCATTTCTTTTTAAATATTTTGGGAATGATTGTTGTTACTTTTGGTGCTTTTGTCATATCTCCACCAGCGTAGAAAAAACTAGTTTGAATCTGACCTCTCTTACCAATATTTAAAACTTTATTTATTGTAATACCATATCTATTAGTGCTTCTAGAAACTTCAGTTCCTTTGACTTTCTCCTTATTTTTCCTTGAAATTCTATTTTTATGGACTTTAATTTTGTTATTCCATTAATGGTAGTTCCTGCCCTCAAGGAATCGTTCTTTTTCCAAAAAGACTTGTCTTTTATTTGGCGACACAGCTATTATCGTTAATAGCTGTGTTTAACCAAATAGCAGAATTGAATTCTGTTTCTCTTTTAATATTCTGATTACTTATGTGAGAAGAATCTTTCTTAAACGTTAACTCTACAGCAAAAGGGACGATAATAGGCTTATCTTCAAAAGTAAATTCAATATTACATTCTATCTTCTTTAGAACTTTTATCAACTCTTTATTGAAAGGGGGCGACAACCCTTTTATTAATCTTAATTCTATAGATTTAGAAAGAGGGACTGCCATTAAAAGTATTATGGCCTTTCCTGATGCATGTGTGTAATCATTAACAACAAATTCAGATAGTATCTTATCTCTTATGGCATTTATCGTCTTTTCGTTAATCTTCCAACTGAAACTATCAATACTGTCACCCTTTCTTGTATAATAGCATGTTTTTAACGCTATACTATCCTTTTTTGTAATGCTAACATATTTTAGTCCCTCAGCATCGTATTTTGTTATTTTTCTCATCAAAGTAAAAGCCTCTTTATCTCGTTTCTGACCATGTGCAGAAGCGAATAAGACAAAGAACATTAGCAGATATACAATATCTCTATTGATTATTGAAATTTTCACTCGACTCATTTTCTCTTTTTTGTATATGTTGTTCTAACTCAATATTACCATTTATAGACTGCGTAGCCCCACTATGCCTTGGATCTTTTCCTACAAGATAGAAATGCAAATGTCCAAATAGCGCATCATGCGGGCGGCATAGTCTTTCTGACCTGCCGTGATGTTGTTGCCGCCAATGCCATAGACATTGCTGAACCTGCCTGTACCAATCTTGGAGGCAATACGCTTGCTGCCAATGAAGTAGTGCTTGGTGAAGCGGTTCTTCGTAACAGTGATGATCGGAGCGGGATAAATGGTGTAATCCTCCGTCTCATGGAAGGAGATTCCCTGCGGAGCGCCATTGATATATACACCCTCCAGATCACCGTGGCTCTTGACGATTCGCTCGCCTGCGGTATTGTAGCTCTATTGTCTGTCACACTTTAAAGATGTCGACAACTAACCACAGTAACATTAAACTTGGTTTGATAATATCTTTCCAATTTGAACCTAAATCTATACCAAATATATGTGATATTTTCCTATCAAATTCCTTCATTTCGTTTCTTTGAATAAATATTTTATATTTTCTTACTTGAAATCCAAATATGTCTAATTAATAAAATTAACGCAATTACTGAACATAAATTAGGTACAATCCTTTCAATAGTAAAAGACCAGAAATCTGTAAATATTGACAAAGAGAGTAAATCAAATATCGATATAAACAATATCATAAATAATGAATATATTAGTAGGATAGTACTAATAACCTTTAATATTGCAATGAATAACTTTTTCTTCATTGTATATTTAATTCCTTATTTCCGCAACACTATAATTTAATATTTTTTATAAGTACCTGAGCAACAATAAGTTGCTCAGGATTTTTCCATGTCAGAAATTTCACTTATCTTAGTGTTGCAAAATAAAAACAAACAAAATTCTGAATGACATGGCAAAAGTACAAATAAAATCCGATAGACTCACCCCTTTTGGAGGAATATTTTCGATTATGGAGCAATTTGATGCTCTTCAGGCATAGTCCCACCACATCCTATAAGGTTGCGGATTTGAGGGATTAAAGAAACTTGCTCAAGAAGGCAT
>ERZ791626.803-NODE-803-length-30715-cov-17.480463_pt1 | contig 30715 bp, 25 predicted proteins | sample MGYA00510266_ERZ791626 | MGnify/ENA primary metagenome ERZ791626 (study PRJEB30046, sample SAMN00715208) | human gut metagenome | study: EMG produced TPA metagenomics assembly of the A metagenome-wide association study of gut microbiota in type 2...
TCGATTAAAGTAGAACCCATTCCAGGAGTTCCGCTTGCCAAATATACGGTATTGGTTTTCCATCCCGAGCTGCTCAACCGCACCCAGCTTGGCAAGAACATCTCCCGCTATGAGTTCTTCGACTATACAAGCAACGAGGCACTACATCTATCCGCTGCCGAGGTAAATATCTTCCGTGACGTGCTCTCAATGATTAGTCAGGAACTCGAGCATCCTATAGATAGGCATTCGCGTGAACTCATCGTTTCTAACATCGAGTTGCTGCTGAACTATTGTCTGCGCTTCTATGATCGCCAGTTTATCACACGCGAGGAGATCAATCATTCGGTGGTCAAGAAATTCATCACTCTGCTCGATGAATACATTGCCCGGAAAGCGGAGCGTGAAGGATTGCCTACCGTAGCCTACTTTGCCGACAAATGCTGCTATTCAACCAAATATTTCGGTGAATTGGTCAAGACGGAGACTGGCAGAACCGCCAAGAGTCTGATCAATGACCGGCTGCTTTCAGCTGCCCGCCAACTACTTGTGGATGAAACCTTAAGCATTACGCAAATCAGCCAGCGCCTCGGCTTTGAATATTCCCAGCACTTCGTCCGCTTTTTCAAGGCGCAGACGGGAAAGACACCAAGCGAGTACCGCAAAACTGCGTAAATATGTAAATATAACGAAGCATCAAATGTGGTGACCTTCATCTGATGAACCCCACCTACTTTCCGATTTCAGCATGAATGAAGATTCGGATAGTAGATGGAGCTTTTTTTGATTCCGAAAAAATATCACTTTTTTTACATTTTCCAAACAGTCACTTACAGTCGATTAAAACGAAAGTTAAAACGGATAAATCTTGTTAAACAAATCATCTTTTACCACTTATGTTCATACCTTTGCACCCAAATTTATAATCAAAAAGGGATATTTTATGTTCACATAAGGATAATTCCTTAATGTAAAAAGGATAATACAAAGGATAATTCCTTAATGTAAAGAAGGATAATATTTTAAATAAATAAGAGAAGTTATATGAGAGAAAATTCGGAAAGTTCAGTAGCCTGCCATCATCGAGTAGGCTTCCTGGGATTGCTCATCACTCTGGGCATTGTGTTTGGAGATATAGGTACATCCCCACTCTACGTGATGAAAGCCATCCTGCACACGGGTGAAGCCATCAACGAGAGCACCATCCTGGGTGCATTGTCGTGCATCATCTGGACACTCACCCTGCAGACTACCATCAAATACGTATGTGTGGCACTGCGTGCCGACAACAATGGCGAAGGAGGCATTCTCGCCCTCTACGCCCTGTTGCGCAAGATGAAGAGAAAGTGGATTTACCTATTGGCCATCATCGGTGCCAGCACCCTGCTGGCAGATGGAATCATCACCCCTGCCATCACGGTTACCACAGCCATCGAAGGACTCGAAAGCATCAGTCCCCACCTGCCAGTCATCCCCATCACACTGGGCATCATCACCATCATCTTCTTTGTGCAACGCTTTGGCACAGAGAATATTGGCAAGTCGTTCGGAGTATTCATGCTGATATGGTTCCTGCTGCTGGGCGTAACGGGAGCTTTCAGCATCACCTCTTACCCATTGATTCTGAAGGCCTTCAACCCCTACTATGCTGCCATGCTGCTGGCAAAATCGCCAGAATGGTTCCTGATTCTGGGTGCCGTGTTCCTCTGTACCACCGGTGCTGAGGCTCTTTACTCCGACCTAGGTCACTGCGGCAGAAAGAACATCACCATCAGCTGGCTTTTCGTAAAGGCCATGCTCATCCTCAACTATCTGGGTCAGGGAGCATGGGTGCTGAACCATATCCAGACTGCCTCCTACGTGAATCCGTTCTTTTCCATCATGCCACAGAGCATGCTGATTTTTGCCATCATCATGGCCACGGGAGCGGCAATCGTTGCCAGTCAGGCACTTATCAGCGGCACCTTCTCCATATTGAGCGAAGCCATGAACCTGCACTTCTGGCCACGCATGCGAATCAAGCATCCTACCCATGTAAAGGGACAGCTCTATATCCCGGTAATCAACCTCGCCATGTACATCGGCGTGGTGCTCATCATCCTGCTCTTCCGCGACTCCTCGCATATGGAGGCAGCCTATGGTCTCGCCATCACCATCACCATGCTGATGACCACCCTGCTGCTCGGTTTCTACCTGCGCACCAAGGGTGTTGCGCGCATCTTCATCCTGCTCTTTATGGGCGCATACTGCGTGATTGAGGGCATTTTCCTTGCCGCCAACCTGTCAAAATTCCTCGCAGGAGGATGGTGTACGATGCTTATTGGCGGAATCCTGTTCCTGATGATGTATGTATGGGTCCGCGCCATCAAGATCCGCCATCATTACATCAGTACCAAACCGCTGAATGAGTATTATCAGATTATCTCCGATATCAAGGCCGACGAGAGCATCCCCAAGTACGCATCCAATCTGGTTTATGTGAACCATGCAGACAAGGAAGGTGCGGTGGATGACAAGCTGCTCTATTCCATCATCAACAAGCAGCCCAAGCGTGCTGACCATTACTGGCTTATCAATCTGGAATTTGCAGATACTCCTGACACGCTGGAGTACAGTTGCGAGACTCTGGTTCCCGACACCCTCTACAGTGTAACCATGCGCATAGGTTTCCGCATTGAGCCTAGGGTGAGCCTCTATCTGCGACAAGTGGTAGAAGACCTGGTGGCCAACAGAAAGGTGGATTTGAGAAGCACCTATCCATCGCTTCGCAAAAATGGAATTCCTGGCGATTTCCGCTTCATCATCATCCACCGCGTATATTACCCGGAGAGTTCCGACAACCGTCAACAGAACCTGCTGATGACTATCTATGCCCTTATCGGCAAGATAGGCATTGACGAGCCTAAGGCTTTGGGCCTCGACACATCCATGGTGGTGGTAGAACGTGTTCCGCTCATCATCAACCATCGCAACAGAAGCATCAGGCGCATTGCGCAGATTGTTGAAGAATAGGAAGATTTTTCTAAACAAAAAACAGTCGGATGATTACTTTTCGAATTATTATTTGTATCTTTGCACCTGAATTGCGCAAAGCAAAGTTGAAAGATAATAAAAAAGATAATTGAATGGGAAATCAAATCACAACAATGGAGCGGGGAATGCAGCGACGCACAGAACTGCTCCTGGGAAAAGATAATCTTGAAAAAATTCAGGAAGCACGAGTGCTCATCTTCGGAATCGGAGGCGTGGGTTCATGGTGCGCAGAGGGACTGGTGCGCAGCGGCGTGCGCAACATCACCATCGTGGATAGCGACCGCGTATGCGTGACCAACTGCAACCGCCAGCTGATGGCAACAAGCCGCACCATCGGACAGGTAAAGGTAGATGCGCTGCGCGACCACCTGCTTGAAATCAACCCTGAAGCCAACATCACGGCTTATCAGAAAATCTACCAGGCAGAAACTGCAGAAGAGTTCCACATGGAGGAATACGACTACATCATCGACGCCATCGACTCGCTGAAGGACAAGGCTGACCTGATTCTGCGTGCCACTGCCCTTCCGAAGGAAATCACCTTCGTATCTTCCATGGGAGCAGCCCTCCGCCGCGACCCTTTCATGGTGAGGAAGGCTGAGTTCTGGAAGGTTGATGGCGATCCGCTGGCAAGAGCCCTGCGCAAGAAATTCAAGAAGAACAAGACCTTCCCCCGCCGCAAATTCCAGTGCGTGTTCAGCGAGGAAAAGCCGATGCAGAACATGAGCGACCAGCGACTCGTAGAGGACGAATGGACATCTACGAAGCCGCAGATCAACGGCTCACTCTGCCACATCACCGCTACATTCGGAATGGCAATAGCAGGAATCGTTATCAATCACATCATCGAAAGATAATATTTTGAAGAAGGTAATATTTTGAAGAAGGTATGATCAAGATACGCTGCGTGGTAGAAAGGATTACCTACCAGAACCAGGAAAATGGATATTCCGTGATGAAAGTCAAGGTGAAGGGATATTCCGACCTGGTTACCCTGGTGGGAAACCTGCTGGATGTTCCAGTGGGAGCGGTACTGCTGTGCAATGGCGACTGGAAGATGGACAAGCGATACGGACAGCAGTTTGCCTGCGAAACCTGGGAAGAGGTAATGCCTGCCACCGTATATGGAATCGAGAAATACCTGGGCAGCGGACTGGTGAAAGGCATCGGTCCGAAGTTTGCACATCTGATAGTAGAGAGATTCGGAACGGAAACCATCGAGGTAATAGAAGATGACATCGAACGACTCTACGAGGTTGCCGGAATCGGCAAGAAACGCGTGGAGAAAATCCGCGACAGCTGGGAGAAGCAGAAGGACATCAAGAACGTGATGATCTTCCTGCAGCAGTATGGCGTGAGCACTGCTTACGCCGCCAAGATCTACCGACAGTATGGCAAGGAAAGCATCGACAACGTGAAGGAGAATCCCTACCGTCTTGCCGATGACATCTGGGGCATTGGATTCAAGACCGCCGACGGAATAGCCAGCAAGATGGGTTATGAAAAGAACGATCTGAGAAGATGCAAGAGCGGAATCAGCTACACCCTAAACGAACTCTCCAACGAAGGTCACGTTTATGCTGTAGAAGAACAGCTTATAGAAGCCGCAAAGAAACTGCTCGAAGCCGATGAAGAGCCTATCAGACAAGCCATAGCGGAAATGATCATATCAGAAAATCTCATCCGTGAGAACGAAGCCATCTATCTGCCTCCCTTCTATCATTCAGAACGTGGAACGGCAAAGAAACTGCTGGAGTTGATGAAAGGTCAGGGTCCTACCCTCTTCAATATGCAGGCCGATATCCAGGCAATAGAAAAGGCTTCAGGCATCAGATACGACGAGGTGCAGATTGCCGCCATCGAGCAGGCAGTACGCTCTAAAGTGATGGTGCTGACAGGTGGCCCTGGAACAGGAAAGACCACGACGACGCAAGGTATCATTTCTGCTTACAAAACGGCAGGTATGAGGATTCTGCTGGCGGCTCCTACGGGCAGAGCTTCCAAGCGAATGAGCGAGGCCACGGGCATGGAAGCCAAGACCATTCACCGGCTGCTGGAGTTTAATCCGCAGGACGGATACAAGCGCAACGAGGAGAACCCGCTGGAGGGTGATGCGCTGATCGTGGATGAGTGTTCGATGATAGACATCATCCTGATGTATAATCTGATGAAGGCGATTCCGGAGCACATGCGCCTGGTGCTGGTGGGCGACATTGACCAGCTGCCGAGTGTGGGAGCCGGAAACGTTCTGCGCGACATCATCGACTCAGAGAAGATTCCGGTCATCCGACTCACCCGCATCTTTCGACAGGCGCAGTCGAGCCGAATCATCATGAGTGCCCACGCCATCAACCAGGGATATTATCCGGACACGAGCAACGGCAAACAGACCGATTTCTTCTTTATCAAGAATGAAGATCCGGAGCAAGTGGCTACGGAAATCGTGAATCTTGTAAAATATCGTCTGCCAAAAGCTTACAATCAGCCGCAGAGTAACATCCAGGTGCTTACCCCGATGCAGAGAAGCGTGGTAGGTGCAGCCAATCTGAATATGATGCTGCAGCAGGCACTCAACACATCCAATCTGGGAATCAGCCGTGGCGGAACCACCTACAAACTGGGCGACCGCGTAATGCAGATTAGAAATAATTACGACAAGAATGTATTCAATGGCGACATCGGAACCATAGAGAAGGTGAATATGGAAGACCGCACCATCTCCGTGAGTTTCGAGGATCATTCAGCTGAATACGAGGCAGCGGAGCTGGATGAGTTGACATTGGCCTACGCCACCACCATCCACAAGAGTCAGGGTTCGGAATATCCCATCGTGGTCATCCCTATCCTGATGACTCATTTCGTGATGCTTCAGCGCAACCTCATCTACACCGGAATCACGAGAGCCAAGAAAATCTGCGTGCTCATCGGTCAGCCCAAAGCCCTCGCCTATGCTGTAAGAAATCTGACTGTGAGCAACAGAAACACGAAATTGAAAGAACGGTTGCGTGGCGAGATTGAGGCGGCAACCAATTCTTCTCCACTCCACTTCAGCAAGCCGTATGTTTTGCCTGAAGAGAATAAGCCAATGATGGCTGCTGAACCAGGAATCAAAAGAAAGAAATAGTGGTCTTGTCGGCATTGTACTTTACGGTAACCGTCTGATCCGGAACACTGGTCTCAATACTCTTGATACCCTTCTCGAAACGGAGGTTGTTCTTGATTTTGTTCTCACAAGCCGCACAGTGCATCTGAGGGGTAGTTGTGAAAACCACAGTCTTGATTTCTCGAAAAACAAGGCTAATTTCGCACAATTCGAGGGAAATCATTGAAGTTTTTTATTATACTGGCTTATAATTCAGAAATTTTATCTAAATTTGCAGAAGCAAAAAAAAATCTGATGAAACATATAAAGACTGCATTGATAGGATTCGGGTATCGTGGCAAACAATTGCTGCGGCTGTTACGCACGATTGAAAACTTTGAGATTGTCGGTATCGCCGACATCAACGGCTGCGGGGATTCGGAATCTCCGGGCGCTTCCTTCTATCAGGGCGAGGAAGCCTACAAGATGATGCTCGACGAGCAACAGCCCAATCTGGTTTTCATCACCACCCCCTGGCACCTCCACATCACCCACGCCACGGAATGCATACTGCGAAACTGCCATGTGGCTCTCGAAATCAAAGGCGGACTCTGCCAGGATGAATATGCCCCGCTACAGGAAATCGCCCAACAGAAAGGAGTAAAGTTTTTTCCGCTGGAGAACACCCTCTTCATGCGAGAAATCCTTGCTGTAAAAAGAATGGTAGATGAAGGAGCACTTGGAGAAATCATCTATATGAGAGGCGGTTACCGCCACGACCTACGCAAGCTGCTGCTCGATGACAATGGGGTGCTGGGTGGACGAAAAGGTACGGAAAGCGTGTGGAGAAGCCGTTTCTATTCGCACCACAACGCTGACATCTATCCCACCCATGGACTCGGTCCGCTCTGCATGATTCTGGGCATCGGGAAAACAGACCATCTCGCCTGGCTCACTTCCTTCGCCACCAAGGCGGTGGGACTTCGCCAGCACATGTCAGAAGATGATAATACTCCCATCACCCTGGGCGACATCATCTCTACGCAGATTGAAACCCAGGGCGGAACGCTCATCTCACTCACTCATGACACGACCCTGCCTCGCCCAAGAAGTCTCGACTTTGAGGTGCAGGGTTCGCTGGGCATCTGGGACGGCGTGAACCGACGCATCTACCTGGAGGAGATGAACTCGGAAACCTGGCAAGACGACCACGCCATCCTGGCTCTATACGAAAGCCGCGAATGGCAGCTCTGGGGCAGAAAGCCCTGAAGCACGACAGCCATCACAAGGGGATGGACTACATCATGTTGAGATGCGTTGCCGCTGAACTGACAAAAACCGCAAGCGCAGATTCGGCGGGAAGCATCCGCTATCCTGCCACGCTAAGCGATCTAGCCCTCTGGACATCGGTAACCCTTCTGTCTGAAATTTCCATCAGGGAGCATCGCCGTGTGGCATTTGGTTATTCAAGCGATTTACAATATAAAAAGAACAAGAATTTATAATACAATATAGAATAAGAAACAGATATGATTACAGTTGATGGATTGACCGTGGAATTCGGCGGCACCACCCTATTCAAAGACATTTCCTTCCAGATCAACGAGAAGGACCGTATAGCCCTGATGGGCAAGAATGGCGCAGGAAAAAGTACCCTGCTCAAGATCATCGCAGGCGTAAGAACAGCCACACGTGGCTCCGTTTCCGCTCCAAAAGACTGCGTCATCGCCTATCTGCCTCAGCATCTGATGACCGAAGACGGAAGAACCGTGTTCGAGGAAACCTGCCAAGCGTTCGCCCATCTCCACGAGATGCAGGCGGAGATTGACCGCATCAACAATGAGCTCACTACCCGCACGGATTATGACAGCGACGACTATATGCAGCTCATCGAAAAAGTATCTTCATTGTCTGAGAAATTCTATGCAATCGACATGACCCACTTCGAGGAAGACGTAGAGAAAACGCTGCTCGGTCTGGGCTTCGAGCGCTCTGACTTCAACCGCCCTACCAGCGAGTTTTCGGGAGGTTGGCGCATGCGTATCGAACTTGCCAAACTGCTGCTGAAATCGCCTGACGTGCTGCTCCTGGATGAGCCTACCAACCACCTCGACATCGAATCTATCGGATGGCTCGAAGACTTCATCATCAACAGTTCGAAAGCGGTGGTAGTGATCAGTCACGACCGAAAATTCGTAGATGACATTACAACAAGAACCATCGAGGTTACCATGGGCAGAATCTACGACTACAAGGCTACCTACAGCCAGTATCTGGAACTGCGCAAGGAACGCCGCGAACAGCAGATGAAGAAATATGAGGAACAGCAGAAGATGATTGCCGAGACCAAGGACTTCATCGAGCGATTCAAGGGTACGTATTCGAAGACATTCCAGGTGCAGAGCCGCGTGAAGATGCTCGAAAAGCTGGAACTGATCGAGGTGGACGAGGAGGATACCAGCCGACTGAGACTGAAGTTCCCTCCAAGTCCGAGAAGCGGAGCCTATCCGGTTCAGATGAGTGACGTGGCGATGTCGTTTGATGACAAGCAGATATTCAGCGGCGTGAATCTTACCGTGGAGCGTGGTGACAAGATTGCCTTCGTGGGAAGAAACGGTGAGGGTAAATCTACGCTCGTAAAATGCATCATGGGTCAGCTTCAGAACGAGGGTAAGCTGGAATTAGGACACAATGTTCAGATTGGCTATTTTGCTCAGAATCAGGCTTCTCTGCTCGATGGCGAGCTTACGGTTTTCCAGACGATAGATGATGTTGCCAAGGGCGAAATCAGAAATAAGATTCGCGATTTGCTGGGTGCATTCATGTTTGGTGGCGAGGATTCTACCAAGAAGGTAAAGGTTTTGTCGGGTGGAGAAAGAACCCGTCTGGCTATCCTGAAGCTGCTGTTGGAGCCGGTGAATCTGCTGATTCTCGATGAGCCTACCAACCACCTGGATCTCAAGACGAAGGATGTTCTGAAGCAGGCGCTGCTGGATTTCGACGGTACGCTGATTGTAGTGAGTCACGACCGAGACTTCCTGGATGGTCTGGTCAGCAAGGTGTACGAATTCGGCCATGGTCGCGTCCGCGAGCATCTCTGTGGAATCTACGAGTTCCTGGAAACAAAGAAAATGGAAAGCCTTCAGGAATTGGAGAAGAAATAAAATCTCAAAAGTTTTTTTACGTAAGAGAATGCTCCATTATTCATCGGATGAAGAAACGAAAAAGAGGGTGCGTCATGGACTTATGACACACCCTCTTTTGTATTTTCAAATAATTTCTTTAAAATTATTTCTTTTTCTTCAATTCCAACTTCGGAATCTTGACTTTCTGACCAGGCTTCAACAGGGAATTACCATTCAGAGCTTCTACGTAACATTCCATTCCTGGACCTAAGTACTTTTGGCTGAGCGACTTGATGGTTTGTCCTTCTCTTGCCGTAACTACCTCGGAAACACCAATAATACGATAGGCTCCGGTTCGAACACGAACATCCTGGTCGTATTTGCTGCTTGCCTGGGCAGCATGCTTTTCAGTCTGCTTTCTGGCTTCTTCTTTCTTCTTAGCTTCTGCAAGTTTTTTAGTCTCCTGCTGTTTCTTTGCATCTGCGAGTTTCTTGACTTCCAAATTCTTCTTAGCCTCAGCCGATTTTACATCAATCGATTGCTTATCAACCGCCGCATCCATATTCTGCTCGGCATTTTCGGCTTTCTTGACGGCTTCGCTTGCCTGCGCCATTCTTACACTATCCTCGATAGCCTTCTTGCGAAGAATTTCTTCCTGCGTTGGGGCAGACTTGGCTGGTGCCTTCTTCTCTGTCGGAACCTGCTGGTAATTATCCAACTGCAGAGCGAGATGATCACGCTGGGCAGCCAGCTTGCCATAATTAAAAGCAAACCAACCAAAGCCTCCTATCATTGCCAGGAATACTACGCTCGCAGCAACAACTAGAGAACGAGGCAAAACAACATGACGCTTATCGGTTACCTCATCTGAAGAAGGAGTTTCCTCATCTGAAGAAGCTTCCTCTACAATAGGAATTTCTGTAATAGTATTTTCTCCATCTGAAGGAACTTTCTCTGCAATAGGAGTTTCCTCTGTTAATATCGATTCTTTTTCTTCATCAGAAACAACAGGTTCAACCTCATTCTGAGCAGGAACTTCAGATTCCTTCACTTCCGATTCAGAATTTGCAGGTTCAGATACTTCCGGTTTCTTTTCTTCCGGTTCAGCAACATTTTCCTGAGACAATCTCTTCTCTCCTATCACAATCATTTCATCGCTAACAGGAGCATCGTTTTCTTCATCCAAGAAATCTATCACACCACTTGTTGCAGAAGAATCCTGTTCAACGAAAGAATCCAAAGAAGAATTATCTGAATCAGGAACACACTCTAACGTAGAATCGAATACAGAGCCGTCCTCTTCAGCATTTTCAAATTTTCTGTCGATTTCATCGAAATCAACACCATCATTCACCACGACGGTCTCAAACTGGGCGAAAGGCTTGTTCACAATCTCCTTCAGAATATTATCGGGCGTGAAGGAAATCTTGTCACGGCCCTCGATGATGATACGCTCGCCCGTGTTCACATCCACGCTTTCACGATCCTTCACCGCCATTACCTTGAAAGTACCAAGCCACTTCATCTTCACGAGCTTATCAGACTGAAGCCCCTCGTTGGCAACATCAAACATCTTTCTGATAAACAATTCGGCATCCTGCAGACTGATTCCCGACTTCTCTGCCAGGCGCTGCGCCAAGTCGCTTAAACTAATCTTACTCATAGTCTTCACCTCCATTCTTCAGTTTTTCCTTGACACTGGCCACAGGGCGAAAGCCGAGTACGAGCTTAGGCGGAACAAGCTGGCGCTTCTTGGTTGTAGGATTAACAACCACACGCTCCAAGCGCTTCTTTACCTCAAACGTACCAAAGTTGGGGATGGAGACAGCCTCACCATCCTCAAATTCAGCAATCATGGCATCTATCACCTTGCGCACCATCTTCTGGGTGTCGTCCTGTGAATAGCCAGTCTGCTGAGCAAGTTCTGCAATATACTCCTTGTTATTCATTCTGATGTCAAAATATTACCTCCCATATTACTTTACCACTTCTCCGTAGAGATCAAACTCCTCGCTCTGGGTAATCTTCACATTGTAGAAGCAACCCACGCGCAGACGCTTCTCTCCTGCCTTGATCAGCACTTCAGGATCCACCTCTGGCGAGCAGAATTCGGTTCTTCCTATATAGTAATCACCCTCCTTGCGGTCGATAATCACCTTCAGTATCTTGCCCACTTTCTCAGCCTCTACCTCTGCGCTGATTTCCTGCTGCAGAATCATCAGTTCGTCAAGACGGCGCTGCTTCACCTCGGCAGGAACATCATCCTCGTAGTTGTTGGCACTGCAGGTACCCTCCTCCTCAGAATAAGAGAAGGCGCCCATACGCTCAAAGCGCTGAGTACGAACGAATTCGAGCAATTCATGAAAATCTTCCTGAGTCTCGCCAGGGAAACCCACCATCAGAGTGGTACGGATATGAATGCCAGGCACACGCTCACGGATGGTCTTGAGCAGATCAATGGTTTCCTGCTTGCTCACGTGGCGATGCATTCTGTTGAGCATATTGTCGCTGATATGCTGCAGAGCGATGTCAAGATACTTACATACGTTTGGCTTCTCGCGCATCACATCGAGCAAATCGAGCGGGAACTGGTTAGGATAAGCATAGTGCAGACGGATCCACTTCACACCCGGAATATCCGCCATGCGGCTGATGAGTTCGGTGATGTGATGCTTGCCGTCCAGGTCCACGCCGTAGTAGGTGAGCTCTTGGGCGATAATCTGGAATTCCTTCACACCATCGGCTACCAGTTGGCGCACCTCGTCGAGGATTTCATTCATCGGGCGGGAAACGTGCTTGCCGGTGATGATAGGAATGGCGCAATACGCACAGCGGCGGTTGCAACCTTCAGAAATCTTGATATAGGCATAATGATGAGGAGTCGTGAGATGGCGGGTTCCACTGCAAGCAGGCACATCAGCCTTGCCCAGTTCCTTGAGCAACTCCTTATAATTAAACTTACCATAAAACTTATCCACCTCGGGCATCTCAGCCTCCAGTTCCTTCTGGTAGCGCTGTGAGAGACAACCCATCACATAGAGTTTGCGGAGTCGTCCCTCTTCCTTAGCCTGGATGAACTCCAGAATGGTATCGATACTCTCCTGCTTGGCATCCTCGATAAAGCCGCAAGTATTGATGACGGCAATTTCACCCTGTGGGCGTTTCGGGTCATGAACGCAGTGGTAGCCATTGTCCTCGAAAAGCTTCATCAAGGTCTCACTATCCACCAGATTCTTGGAGCAACCCATGGTTACTATATCTATCTGATTTTTCTTCATTCTTATCCTACTTATCCTATAATAATCTTAATCTAATTCTTTTCTCGACTATTTTACATCGAGCTTCATCTAATCCTTTTCTTAAAGTCTATAAGCACCTGTATTCTAGTGTTTAAAGAGGGAATCAACAAATTCAGACTTATTGAAGAGCTGGAGATCCTCCATACCCTCGCCCAGTCCGATATACTTCACAGGCACCTTGAGCTGGTCGGAGATTCCGATTACCACGCCACCCTTAGCCGTACCATCGAGCTTGGTGATGGCGAGCGAAGAGATATTGGTAACGGCAGCAAACTGCTTAGCCTGCTCAAAAGCGTTCTGTCCGGTACTTCCATCCAGAACGAGCATCACCTCATCCGGAGCCTCAGGCATGACCTTCTTCATCACCTTCTTGATCTTCTTCAACTCATTCATCAGGTTCACCTTATTATGAAGGCGTCCGGCAGTATCAATCAGCACCACGTCGGCACCGTTCGCCTTGGCGCTCTGCAGGGTATCGAAGGCCACGCTGGCAGGGTCAGAACCCATCTGCTGCTTCACCACTGGCACCCCTACTCGCTCGCCCCAAATGCAGATCTGTTCCACAGCAGCGGCACGGAAGGTATCGGCAGCACCGAGATACACCTTCTTGCCAGCCTTCTTAAACTGATAGGCGAGCTTTCCTATGGTGGTAGTCTTGCCCACACCATTCACACCCACTACCAGAATCACGTATGGCTTATGATCGGAAGGCAAATCCCAGTTTTCATTGTCATCAGTATGATTTTCCTCCAGGAGGCTTGCAATCTCTTCCCTCAGGATTCTGTTGAGCTCTGAGGTAGAAACATACTTATCTCTTGCCACGCGTTCTTCGATACGTCGGATGATCTTCACGGTAGTCTCCACACCTACATCGGATGTGATGAGCACCTCCTCCAAATCATCGAGCACGTCATCATCTACGGTTGACTTACCAGCCACCGCACGCGCCAATTTTCCAAACACGCTCTCCTTGGTCTTTTCGAGGCCTTTATCGAGAGTTTCCTTTTTTTTGTTGCTAAATAATCCGAATAATCCCATATTTATAGCTATATTTTTTTGCAAAGATACGAAAATATTTGAAACTAGGAGCGTTTTTCCTAAAAAATATTGTTAACTTAGCAAAAGAATGTATAAATAATCGCTTCCATATAGAAATATATCAAGTTATTTTTATACCTTTGTATGTTAGAAACACCTCCGAGCTCCTATACTCGGACGAGGAGGACAAGACATTAAACATTTAAACAACAGATCATGAAAAAGATATTTATCTCAATACTCGTGCTGATTTCTGCTCTCACCATACAGGCACAGAATGTACTTACCCCTGAGCAGCAGTTGGAAAAGGCGCAAAAAGAGTTGGAGGAAGCCAAGAAGGCACTGGAAGCAGCCAAGGCTCAGGCAGAAGCTGCCAAGGTGAAGGCGGAAGCTGAAAAAGTAAAGGCGGAAGCCGAGAAAACGAAAGCGGAAGCTGCAAGATTGAAGGCTGAAGCTGAAAGAATGAAGCAGGAAGCTGAAAAGCTGAAGAAGAATGCAGAGAATTCGGTGCCTGCTACAAAGCTGGTGCCTGCCACCAAGAAGGAGAATACTACCGAAACTTCAGAAGGTGCGGGATGGGTCGTGCCAACCATGACAGAGGAGGTAGAAGAAAAAAAGGTGGAAAAGACTGCCGAGGGCGTGGTGCTCAAGGAAGATCCGAAATACCTGGCGGGAGCCATCCAGCTCAATGCCGACGGAAAAGTGGAATTTGTTCTCGACACCCAGGCAAACGGAAAGAGTGCAGACGAAATCTACAACATCGTTTTCCAATATATGAGCAAGCTCATCAAGAATGAGCAAAACATCAACAGCCGCATCGCCCTGGTGAACAGAAACAACAAGAACGAGCAGATCATCGCCTGTATTATGGACGAATGGTTTGTCTTCAATCAGTCGTTCATCTCTCTCGACCGCTCTGAGACCAAGTACCAGCTGGTGGCAACCATCAGCGACAACCATCTCCACCTCTCCATGACCCGAATCGTATTCAACTACGAGGAAGGCAGAAGTACCGGTTTCAAGGAGCCTGCAGAGAATGTGATCACCGACAAATATGCCTTGACCAAGAAGAAAAACGACTTGGCTAAGATCTACGGTAAGTTCCGCCGCGGAACCATCGACCGTAAGGATCAGATCTTCAACAATCTGACCAAACTTGTTAGAAAATAAAAATCATCTTATAAAATATGGATCAGACAAAAGATAACAATATAACAAACACCCCACAGAGCGAGGAAACCGCAAAGACTCAGCCACAGAGCGAGAGCCACGAGGCGTCTCAGACACAGCCACAAACCAGCTATGCCGTGCGCCCAAACCGTCGCCACCACAGAAGATTGGAGTATGCAGACAAGAGCAACATGCTCGTAGCCAGGAACTGGCTCAACATCGGATTCATGCTCTTCGCCATCGTAGGCGTCATCCTCTGGACACAGATGGACGACCGCACGATTGCCAATGTACTGCTGATCATCGGCGTAGTCTTGAAAATTGCCGAGGTTTGCATCCGACTATTCAAAAAATAAGAAATGAAGAAAATATTATTCTCTACAATCCTAGCTTGTGCTGCAACCCTACCAGTTGCGGCACAACGTGATTTTACAGATTTCAACAATAACGAGGACTCGCAGTTCCGCCCACAGACCGGCAACCGAATCAACACCGACTCGCTGGGCACCGACAAGGAGATTCCGAAGGGAATCAGGGTATGGACTGTGGATGAGAGATTTGGAGATACTCGGGCTGCCGTGGTGGACACTATGCAGGCAATGTACCAGAATACCACCTTCACGGAAGGACTGCGCGGAGAGTACAACACCCTGGGTAACATGGGTACCGCCCGCATCAACCGCATCTTCATCGACCGACGCAATACGCAGGGCAACTTCATCTTCACCGAGCCATACGACAACATCGTTACTCCGGTGAGTGACTTCCACTTCACCAACACCTACTCGCCTATCACCAACATCACGCTGAATAGCTGCGGTGACAGAACCAACGGTGAGGATGACTTCAAGGCAATCTTTGCGGTGAATGCCAACAAGCAGCTGGGTGGCGGATTCCGATTCGACTACAAATACGGTCGCGGCTACTACGATGCACAGAGCACGGCGCACTTCAAATATACGATGTGGACTTCTTATCTGGGCGACCGCTATCAGGCGCACTTCCTTTTCAGCACCAACCACCAGAAGGTGACGGAGAACGGAGGTATTACCAATGATGACTACATCAAGCATCCGGAGCTTTTCACCGAGAGTTTCGCCACCAACGAAATACCGACCGTGCTGCAGCAGAACTGGAATCGCAACGACAATCAACACATCTTCTTCACCCACCGCTACAATGTGGGCTTCAGCCGCAAGGTGAAGATGACCGAGGAAGAAATCAAGGCCAAGAAATTCGCCATGGAGTCAGCAAAGGACAATGCAGCCGAGGAAGCCAAGGAGGAGGCAAGAAAGAAAGCAAGGGAACAAGGCAGGGAGTTTGACGAAAAGGCTTTCGACAAAAACCAGAAGAAGCAGTTCTCAGGTCGCCCTACAGATGCAAAGATTGCCGGCGATGAACCTGCCAAGAACAACAAGGCAATAGTTGCAAACAAGGCAGCCCAGGACTTCAAGAGCGACAGCACTCGAATTGCAGTAAACAGCAAGGCAATGGCAGACAGTCTGCTCTCCATAGAGAAGAAGAAAGCGCAGGACTCACTCTTCTACAAGACAGAATATGTTCCGGTAACCAGCTTCATCCACACCGTGCAGTTTGACAACTACAAGCGCATCTACCAGGCTTACCAGACTCCACAGGACTACTATCTCAAGGAGTACTACAATGCCGGCAAGTTTACAGGCGATTCTATCTACGATCAGACCCGACACTGGCGCATCAAGAACACCGTGGCAATGGGAACGCTCGAGGGATTCAGCAAGTGGGCAAAGGCTGGTCTGAAAGCTTTCGCCAGCTATGACCTCCGCCACTACGAACTGCCGAATACCGAAGGCGGATTTGAGAAGTTCAATGAGCATGCTCTGAGCGTAGGCGGTCAGCTGAGTAAGACTCAGGGCAAGACCCTTCACTATAATGTCGTGGGCGAGGTAGGACTCACCGGAGTGGATGCCGGCACCTTTGCAATCGACGGAAGCGCAGACATCAACCTGCCATTCCTGGGTGACACCGTACAGGTAAGAGGCGATGCTTTCATCCATCACGAAACGCCATCGTTCTACTATCGCAAGTATCATGCCCGACATCTCTGGTGGGATGATGATCTGAGCAAGATTATCCATACCCGCATCATGGGAACTCTGAGATTCGGCAAGACCAACACCACGCTGCGTGTGGCTGTGGATGAAATCAAGAACTATACTTATTTCTCACAGCAATATACGATTACAGAAAATGGTCTGCGCACAGGCGTAATGGTGACCCCTATGCAGAGCGGCGATGCCATCAATCTGATTACAGCGCAGCTGCAGCAGGACTTCAAGTTCGGTATTTTCAACTGGCAGAACATGATTACCTACCAGCATACCAGCAGCAAGAGTGCCCTGCCAGTGCCAGACCTCAACGTATATACCAACCTCTTCATCAAATTCAAGGTGGTAAAGGTACTGAATATCGAGTTGGGTGCTGACGCCAGATACTTCACCAGCTACGAGGCTCCAGATTATTCTCCTTACATCGGTCAATATACCGTGCAGGGCAACGGCGAGAAGAACGTGAAGGTGGGCAACTACCCTATCGTCAATGCCTACGCCAATGTTCACATCAAGCACACCCGCTTCTTCGTGATGATGAGCCATCTGAATGCAGGACAAGGCGACAAGAACTACTTCTTCACCCCTCACTATCCGATGAACCAGCGAGTTTTCAGAATGGGTGTAAGCTGGAACTTCTTCAACTAGGAAGCGAATCTTTTCCACAAGAGATTCTTCTGAAATAAAATAGAAGCGAATCTTTTCTTAATGAATAACAACAAGGAGCGAGGTTCCCCAAAAACCTCGCTCCTTATAATTTAAAAGCAACAATATGATGATAAAGACAAATTCTATCAAAGCATGGTTTCTCGCCGCCCGCCCCGTCACCCTTTCGGCAGCGGCAGTACCGGTGATGCTGGGAGTAGCCCTGGCATACAAGGATTCCAACGCCCACTGCCAATGGGTTCCAGCCCTGCTCTGTCTGCTCTTTGCTTGGATAATGCAGATAGACTCAAACCTGGTAAACGACTTCTTCGACTTCAAGCATGGCAACGACGACGAAACCCGATTGGGGCCAAAGAGAGCCTGTGCTGAAGGCTGGATTACGATGAAAGCCATGAAATGGGGCATCATCTTCACCACCCTTCTAGGCTGCGCCATCGGTTTGCCCCTCGCCTTCTACGGAGGAAAGGAGATGATCATCGTGGGTATCTGCTGCGTACTCTTCTGCTTCCTTTATACCACCAAGCTGAGCTATCTGGGATTGGGCGACCTGCTGGTACTTCTCTTTTTCGGCATCGTACCGATCTGCTGCACCTACTACCTTGTGATGCCTGAAGGAATGCAGAGAGTATCAACGGAAGCCATACTTACTTCCATCGCCTGCGGTCTGGTAGTAGATACGCTACTCATCCTGAACAACTATCGCGACCACGACAACGATATTAAGGCGGGCAAGAAGACGCTGATCGTTCACATCGGCAAGAAAAACGGCGAGCGTCTCTACTGCGCACTGGGCAACATCGGCATCCTCATCATGATAGGAATCAACATCTATGGTGCACTTGCCTACGATGCAGATACTAAGTTTTTGCCTTTTGCTGCTGCATACCTCGTGCAGCACAACCGAACATTCGCCAAGATGAGGAAGATAGGAGAAGGCAGAATGCTGAACAAGGTGCTGGGCTACACGGCTCTCAACATCTTTGCCTTCGGCATCTTCTCTACCTTCATCATCCTTGGAATGATGTGGTAATCCCAGAAGATAACCCGCCCCTTTTAGAATGGCATAATAAGATTCTAGAATGAGAAGATAACATTCAGGAATAATAATTATATAATGTACGCGCGTACATTATATATAAAGAAGAAAAAGTATGAAGCAACAAGTAAATCTCGAAATCATGCAGTTTGTGGAAACACAGATCCTGCCCAAATATACAGAATTTGGCGAGAGCCACGGATTGCGCCACGTAACCCGTGTCATCAAAAACGCCCTGAAACTCGTACCTGTAACAGGTGCCGACATCGACATGGTTTATATCGTTGCCGCCTATCACGACCTGGGAATGAGCGGTCCGCGCGCCATCCACCACCTCACCAGTGGCAAAATCCTCCAGGCTGATGCCAGACTGAAGCGCTGGTTCACTCCCGAGCAGATTAAAATCATGAAAGAAGCCGTGGAGGATCACCGCGCCTCCTCCAGTCGCCAGCCCCGAAGCATCTACGGCAAGATAGTAGCCGAAGCCGACCGCGACATCGATGTTCACGAAATCTTTCTTCGTGCCATCGAATACGGAGAGGAGAACTATCCCGGAAAAGGAAAGGAAGAACAATGGCAGCGGTTCGCCGACCACATGGACGAGAAATATTCCCGCAACGGCTACATCAAGCTCTGGATTCCCAACTCACCCAATGAGAAGGCTCTGAAAGAGCTGCGGAATATCATTGAAGACAAGACAGAACTCAGGAAATATTTCGAAGAAATATACGAAGAGCTCAGGAAAAAGAAGTCTTGACCCTTGAGAGATACAAGGAAAAGGGAGTTCTGACTTTTGATAAAGAAGATTTTTCGAAAAAATCAGCAGAAAGATTTGGTAGTTTCAAAAGATTGCATTATCTTTGCAGTATAGAAAACCCAAAGACTTCTATCAATAGATGATAGCCTATGCTATGTCTATTCGACAAAGATATAAGGGTCGTGTCGGTTCGATCGGGATACTCATCAAATTACACTTATGAAACCGAGAAGACTTCTCTTGCCTATGGCGGGCCACATAAACTGACATGTCAACTAAGCTGCAAAGCCGGTGGATTACAAAAGCGGAGAGCTCTCAAATGTTTATGACATTCGGAGTTTCATCACATCATCGAGCGACCCTTTCCTACAGGAGGCAGATTTCCAATAATTGGTAAATCTGCCTCCTTTTTTGTTGACAAAGTCAGCTTATCCCCTATAATTCCTCCCAAAAACAAGAAAAATCAAGAAAATATGCATATTTCTTGAAAAAAGTTGCAGAAAAATTTGGTGGTACAAAAAAAATGTAGTATCTTTGCACCCGCATTTGAGAACGATGCTTGTTGATTTGGCAACAATATCCGATTGGAAGGTTGGGTGAGTGGCTGAAACCACCAGTTTGCTAAACTGACGTGCGGGATTACCGTACCGGGGGTTCGAATCCCCCACCTTCCGCAAGCGGAGTTCAAGATTGCACCGTTGGTCGATTCATCTAATGGTTAGGATACAAGATTCTCAATCTTGGCATAGGGGTTCGATTCCCCTATCGACTACAACAACAGATTATGATTACAGTTCAAAATCTGCACAAGGTATCATATCACAGGCAGATTGTAAGAATGGTCGATTCATCTAATGGTTAGGATACAAGATTCTCAATCTTGGCATAGGGGTTCGATTCCCCTATCGACTACAACAACAGATTATGATTACAGTTCAAAATCTGCACAAGGTATCATATCACAGGCAGATTGTAAGAATGGTCGATTCATCTAATGGTTAGGATACAAGATTCTCAATCTTGGCATAGGGGTTCGATTCCCCTATCGACTACTAAGTGTTTTTCATGTATTGGTTATTGTTAGTAAGCTTGCAATTAGTCGAAAAGACTACTGCAAGTTATTTTTTTATCCCTACGCAGGTAACGCTATCGCCGTTGTGGATAAATGACAATTACCCATCATAAAAGCAAAAAAAGTAAAGGAAAAATTTGGTGGAACCAAAAAAAAGTTGTACCTTTGCAATCGCATTTGAGAACGATGCTTGATGATTCAGAAATGAATCCAACAGGAAGGTTGGGTGAGTGGCTGAAACCACCAGTTTGCTAAACTGACGTGCGGGTTACCGTACCGGGGGTTCGAATCCCCCACCTTCCGCAAGCAAAGTTTAAAATTGCACCATTGGTCGATTCATCTAATGGTTAGGATACAAGATTCTCAATCTTGGCATAGGGGTTCGATTCCCCTATCGACTACATTCCCCCTTTTTACCGTATCTTTGCAAGCATGAAAAAGATATTGACTCTCCATATACTTCTCACCCTCGCTGCTCTGCCCTCACGGGCGCAGAGACACGAGATATACTGTCAGCGCATCGCTACCCTACAGGTGGTGACGGGCACCGACTGGCAAGCCCTTCCCATCACTTTGCTGAACGGGCAACCCATCCACATCGACTTCGATGACATGACCCACGATTATCATCGATACACCTACAGGATAGAACATTGCGATGCCGACTGGAAGGTATCACAGGGACTCTTCGAGACCGACTATCTGAAGGGATGGAACCACGAGCAAGCCATCGACAACATCGAACAATCGCTCAACACCAACCATCTCTATACCCACTATCGCCTCACAATCCCCAACGAGAACTGCCACATCACCATGAGCGGAAACTACAAGCTCACCATCTACGATGACAACGCAGAGACGAACAACCAAGAGGATGAAGCTACCGATAAGTACGGCAGAAAGATACTCACCGCCTGCTTTATGGTAGTAGAGCCACAGGTGCAGGTTGCCATCGGATATTCTTCGAATACGGACATCGACATCAACAAGCAGCATCAGCAGGTAAGTATGAATGTGAACTACGGCAACCTAAAGATAACCAACCCCTCACAGCAAATCAAAACCGTGGTGCTGCAGAACGGACGTTGGGATCAGGCAGTATGGAATGCCAAACCTGATTATATCTGCGCAGAGGGACTGCAATGGCAGCACAACCGCCATCTGATATTCGATGCAGGAAATGAATACCGAAAATTCGAACTGCTCGACATGGATCATCCTACGATGGGAATAGACGAGATAAAATGGGATGGAGAAGAATACCAGGTCTATGTAATGCCCAACATTCCTCGCCCCAACTACGTACACGATGAGAGCGCCAAAGGATCCTTCTACGTGCGCAACAGCGATAACGAGGATAATAATTTCACCTGCGAGTATGCACCGGTACATTTCCGGCTACAGACCAATCGCCAGCCAGGCGACGTATATCTGAATGCAGACTGGACCTACGGCCGCTTTTCGCCTACCTATCGGATGGAATACAACGAAGCCGACCACAGCTATCACGCCACCGTGCTGCTCAAGCAAGGTTATTACAGCTACCAGTATCTGGTGCTCAAAAGCGACGGCAGTACGCAACCCGTGAGTACGGAGGGTAACTTCTTCCAGACTACCAACCGCTATGATGCCCTCATCTATTATCGAGGCACGGGAGATAGAACCGACAGACTGGTAGGCTGGAAAAGCAGCCAATAAAAAAACGCCCTGAGAGCGCAAAAGCATCAACCATATATAATGCTTTTGCCCTCTCAGGGCGTTTTAACTAACTAATACTATCTTTTTACTCCAATCCGAACAAAGCCTTCAAGCCTCCATCTACACCAGAGAAGCCCATGAAAGCAAGGCTGAGGAGAGCGGCTGTAACCATGACGATGGCTACGCCCTGCATACCCTTAGGAATGCGAACCAGAGCCTGCTGCTCACGAATGCCTGCAAAGACGATGAGAGCCAGAGCAAAGCCGAGGGCTGTAGAGAACGCATAAACCACACTCTCCAAGAGATTGTAGTCCTTCTGGATAACCAGGATGGCTACACCCAGCACAGCACAGTTGGTAGTAATCAAAGGCAGGAAGATGCCGAGCGCCTGATAAAGCGCAGGAGAAACCTTCTTGAGGATAATCTCTACCATCTGAACCAAGGCAGCAATCACGAGGATGAACGCCAGGGTCTGGAGATATTGCAATCCGAATGGATCGAGTACATACTTCTGAACACACCAGGTAATGATGGTTGCCAAGGTCAAGACGAAGGCGATGGCACCACCCATACCGATGGCTGTATCAACTTTCTTCGATACGCCCAGGAACGGACAGATACCGAGGAACTGCGACAAGACGATGTTGTTGACGAATATCGCAGAGATAAATATCAATAAATATTCCATAATTTCTATTCTATTTCATTGACTGAAGCGATGCCTACGCTTACTTCTTTACCTTATTAAATATCGCAATAATGTATCCCAATGTGAGGAATGCTCCAGGAGGCAGGATGAACATCAGAATATTGGTTGTCTCTGGCAACAGAGTGATACCGAATACGCTTCCTGCACCAAGAATCTCACGGGCTGCACCCAAGATGGTCAAGGCAAGGGTGAAACCCAAACCGCAACCAATGCCATCAAAGAGACTGGCAATCGGTGAGTTCTTGGCAGCAAAGCTCTCTGCACGGCCCAGGATGATACAGTTTACAACAATCAATGGGATGTAGATACCCAGCGCCTGGTTGATGCTGTCAGGAGCATAGGCGCTCATCAGCATCTGCAGGATGGTTACGAAGGCTGCAATCACGACAATGAAAACAGGGATGCGAACCATATCCGGGGTAATCTTCTTGATACATGAAATCACAAAGTTGGTACAAACCAATACTGCCATGGTAGCCAATCCCATGGAAAGACCATTGATGGCACTGGTTGTTGTAGCCAAGGTAGGACACATACCGAGGAGCAACACGAAGGTAGGGTTCTCCTTGATGAGTCCGTTCATCAAAATTTTCATATTACTCATATCGGCTTATCCTTTCTTTTCGTTATGTTCAACTTTAGATGCACCGCTCTCAGCATCAGCTTTCTGAGATGCACCACTCTCGCCATCTACACTCTTACCTGCATAGGCAGCATAAGCCTGATTGATAGCCTTGAGGAAGGCACGGCTGGTGATGGTTGATGCGGTGATGGCATCTACTGCATTGCCACCCTTATCGTCCTTGCTTACGTGGAGGTCGCCATCCTTTGGAGTCTTTCCGATGATGCTACCCTTTCCGTCTTTCTGGAACCAGGTAGTTGCCTTGGCACCCAGACCCGGAGTCTCCGAAGCCTGAAGAATGGTATAACCCATAATCTTGCCCTCGGCATCGAAACCTACGAGCACCTTCAAGTCGCCACCGAAACCGCCGGTAGTACTTTCTACGGCTGCACCCAACTCCTTGCCACTCTTGTCAGAGCACTTGTGGAGGATAAAGGTAAACTCCTTGCCGCCAAACTCCTGCTTCACCTCTTCCGGCTCAGCCACCTGGAGATCTTCAGTACCCATCACGCTCTTAATACCGGCAGCCAGACTCTGGGCAGCCTTCTCAGCGATAGGACCTGAAGTAAGGTTGTTGATACAAGCCAGTACAGCACCCACAACGAGCGCTACACCTACGAGTACCAAAACCATGTTCTTTAATGATGATTCTAATTTCTGCATGTCTCAATCCTCCTTATTTCTTAGCAGGCTTCTCACCGAAGCGCTTTGGTTTAACGTATGTGTTAATAAGAGGTGTGAACGCATTCATGATGAGAATGGCGAACGACATTCCTTCTGGATAGCTACCCCAGTTACGGATGATGACGGTGAGAAGACCGATGCAGACACCGTAGATGAGCATACCTTTGTGAGTCATTGGCGATGTTACGTAATCGGTAGCCATGAAGATGGCACCGAGCATCAAACCACCACTGAAAATGACAGCCAGAGGATTGGCATAAACAGGATTAGCCAAATGCATCAAACCACTGAAAACGAATACGGTAGCGATGATGCTGACTGGAATATGCCAGGTAATAACCTTTTTCCAGAGCATGTAAGCCAAACCGAGCAACAGGGCGAATGCACAAACCTCACCGGTTGTACCGGCTCCGAAGGTATCGCCAGTAGCACCGAAGAGCAGATTCATGGAATCAGGCAACTGATTCAGGAGAGAAGCATCGCCAGTCTTGATGGCTGTCTTCATGATAGCCAGCGGTGTAGCACCAGTTGTTGCATCGGTATAGCTGAGCATCTGTCCTGCCACTGGCCATGAAGTCATCTGAGCAGGGAAGCTGACGAGCAGGAAGCAACGGCCCACCAAAGCAGGATTGAAAGGATTGTTACCCAGACCGCCGAAGCTCATCTTACCCACACCGATGGCAAACAGGGCACCGATGATGATGATCCAGAGAGGAAGGTTACTTGGCAAATTCATGCCGAGCAAGAGACCGGTGATGATGGCAGAACCATCGAGCAAGCTGGTCTCCTCCTTCAGGAGATATTTTGTAATTGCCCACTCAAAGAAGACGCAGGCTGCCACAGAGGTGAGCAGTACGACTGCTGAACCCAAGCCGAAGAAATAGAAAGATGCGAGGATGGCAGGCACGAGAGCGATGATCACTCCGTACATGTTCTTCTCCACGCTCTCATTTCCGTGGGCATGTGGCGATAATGAAACGATTAATTTTCCCATTTTACTTAATTAAGTATTTGGATTGTTTTTACTTTTATTCTTTACTTCTTGGCACTTCGTGCTCTGATGATGCCCATCACCGCTGCCTTACCATTGATGATGTTATCGAGGATAGGACGATGAGATGGACAGGTAAACTGGCATGAACCGCAGGCAATGCAGGATGTTACCTCCTCTGCCTCCAGGCGTTCATAATCCTTCACTACGCTCAGGGTAGCAAGCAAGTATGGCTCCAAGCCCATTGGGCAGGCATCCACACACTTGGCACAGCGGATACATGGCTGAGCCTTCTTGCGGTGAGCATCGGCATCGGTCAGTACGGTGATGGAGTTGGTACCCTTGGTTACAGGAACATCGAGACTGATCACAGCCTTACCCATCATCGGACCACCAGCCAATACCTTGTTGTCGCCCTCAGGCAAACCGCCACAGTTCTCAATCATCTGAGAGAATGGGGTTCCCATACGTACGAGGAAGTTGCCAGGATTCTTCACCTGCTTACCGGTAACGGTGGTATAGCGTTCGAAGAGTGGCTTATTCTTCATAACTGCCTGATAAACAGCAAAGGCAGTACCTACATTCTGAACTATTGCTCCAACGTTGACCGGGATAGCTGGAGGAGCAGGTACCTGTCGGCGGATAACGGCGTCCACCAACTGTTTCTCACCTCCCTGAGGATACTTCTTAGCCAGAGGAACGATCTCGATACGGGAGTCATTGGCTGTCTTTTCCTCGAAGAGTTTGATGGCAGCAGGCTTGTTGTCCTCGATACCAATGTAGCCCTTCTCTACCTTAGCCGCCTTCATCAAAAGGTTCAAGCCAACGAGAATCTCATCGGCATGCTCCATCATCAGGCGATAATCGGCTGTGATATAAGGCTCGCACTCTACACCATTGATGATGACGCACTCAGCCTTGGCACCAGGAGGAGGACAAAGCTTGATGAAGGTAGGGAAACCGGCACCACCCATACCTGTGACACCAGCCACCTTGATACGGTTGACAATCTCTTCTGGAGTCAGCTCAGCATGAGCCTCCAGAGTCTCGAGCTTATCAGAGCGGTCGATGCTTTCCTCCCACTCGTCGCCCTCTACATTAATGATAATGCAAGGCTTGCGATAACCGGTAGCATCAATAGATGTATCTACCTTGAACACGGTTCCAGAAACGGAACTGTAAATAGGAGCACTCACAAAACCACCCGCCTCAGCGATGAGTGTACCCACCTTCACCTTGTCGCCCTTGGCAACTACAGGCTTGGCAGGAGCACCGATGTGCTGACCAAGCGGAAAAATAGCCTGCTTAGGGAGAGGAGCTACCTGAGTAGCCATCTCGGCAGTAATCTTATTCTCTTCTGGGTGAACTCCACCAATTCTAAAAGTTCTCAAATTCATGATTATTCCTCCTTTTTCTTAACTGGGAAATTTACTTTTACGAGAGCACCGGTTGGGCATTCGTCAACACACTTGGTACACATGCGGCACTTATTGAAGTCAACATAAGCCACATTGTTTTCTACCGTGACAGCATCAAACTTGCAGACTTTCTGACACTTACCGCATCCGATGCAAGCAACGCTACAAGCCTTCTTAGCCACAGCTCCCTTGTCGTGGTTCACGCACTGCACGTAAACACGGCGACCCTTAGGACCCTTCTTGCGAAGCTCGATGATATGACGTGGACAAGCCTTGGCGCAAGCACCACAACCCGCACACTTCTCCTCATCAACCTCAGGAAGCCCCGTCTCTGGATTGATAGAGATAGCACCAAACTGACAGGCAGCCACGCAATCGCCACAACCCAGACAGCCGAAACCGCAGCCGGTTTCACCAGCACCACAGGAGTTCATGGCAGCACAAGTGTGCAAACCATCATACTCGGCAATGCGAGGACGATGCTCGCAAGAACCATTACAACGAACCACTGCCACCTTAGCCTCTGTGTTAGCCACAGCCAAGCCAAGGAGATCAGCCACCTTGCCCATCACGTCGGCACCACCCACAGGACACATCAGTCCATCGATGCTACCGGCATCAGCACCCTTGACTAGCGCAGCAGCCATACCGGAACATCCGGCAAAACCGCAACCACCGCAGTTGGCACCAGGAAGGAGTTCTCCCACCTGTCCCAATCGAGGGTCTTCTTCAACGGCAAACTTCTTGGATACCCCGAAAAGTACCAGCGCTGCAATCAGCGCAATGGCACCGAGTACCAAGACAGCACTCAAAATTAAATCCATAATAGTTTGTATTTGTTTTGTTAATATTTCTAGTTATTTCCATATCAGCCAACATCTTGTATTCGAGCCTGAAAAGCTGGGAAATCATTCCCAGCTGCAGGGTTCAAGACTAAAACTTAATTTGTTTCGTAGTTTGTTTCTCAAGAGATAAAGCCCTATATAATAAGGTATCAATATCCCCAAGGCAGACACAGCGGCATATCCCTCTGATTGCGTAATCTTCAGTACGGCAACCAAAGCCACAACCATCAGGACCAGAGGCAGCAAATAGCCATACAAGCTGGCACGGAAGCCAACAGCCGTATCTGCCACCACAACAACAGAGTCACCCAGCTGATACTTGACAGCATCAGCAGCCTGCACCTCGATAATCTTTTCTTTCGTTTCAGAAGCATTGCAATGCGCAGCCACCTTACAGGCACTGCACGCAGATGACTGAAGGATGCGCACGCGCACACAGCCCTCTTCTACTCCATCCACAACTCCATTATGCTTTATTTTATTACTCATTTCCAAATCTTGTTCATAAGGTTAGCCTTTCCTCTTCTACACAAGAGCACCTATTTTAAGGTGGCCTATTGCAAAGTAGAGTTAGCAATTCTAATTTGTTTGCAAAGATAATATATTATTTATAAATGACAAACAAAATCACCAGATTATTTAATCAAAAGAAACGTAAACGTTTTCTATTTTACATTTTAGACCATAAAAACTGAGAAAAACACAGAAATAAACGGATAAAAATAGGTTTTTTATAATTTTCTCGCCATCTTCTTTGTTTATATCATTTTTTTGTGTACCTTTGCAAAAAACAAGAAAGCCAACAACACCTAGCGTGTCGAGGCACGAAAACACTAAGATTATGGAAATAACAGAGCAGATGACAATTCAGCAAGTTGAGCGCTTTATTAAAAAGATAGCTCAAAAGTTTCCAGCACAACCTTCAAATGAAGAAAACGCCGTGCTGACCGACATCCATGTAAGAGTTTCCCAAGACAGTGGTGAACTCCTAGCCTTTGACGATGACGACACAGAGATTACTCGCTGCGTAGTTGAGCAATGGATAGACAACAAGGATGAGAACTTCTATGATGAGGTGGCAAAGATTTTGCGAGACACCTTGCGCAAGAATTCTGAGATCGTTGATAATCTCGGAATCCTGAAGCCATATAGCTTCGTGCTGGAAGATGACGACAAGGAAAACCTCGGCGAACTCTATCTTGCCGACGATGATACCATCATTCTGGGTGGTGACCTGATGGAAAACCTGGATCACGACCTCGATGAATTCCTTGACGACTTGTTAAAAGAATAAACTATAAAAGTAATGCTATTTTGGTGCTCGCAAGTATCAACAACAACACCAATAACAGTACAACTAATTATAATCTAATAGGAGGTAAACACTAATCATAAGTGTTTATCTCCTATTTTCATGTTTACTGAACTCTCACACCTGACTGACCTCCTTTCATAATATTTTGTTTCCACAAATCACCAAGTGTATAATCCTCAAGCCAATGTGCCAACTCTTCGCTATTCAGCCGATTGATAGTTGTACCATCTTCGTTCTGATTAACAGTCAAGACCTACGGTTTACTGCTTCTTCAAGGTAGGCAATGTTCCGTTAAGTTCGTAACGCCACTTTGAGCCTGCGTTCTGCAAGGCGGTGTTCATGGCATCAACGGCTTTCTGCCAGGTAACGACAGAGCCGTCCACCTTCGTGACTTCGGTGACGGTGCCTGCCTTTTTGTAGCCGATACCTTGTTCATGATTGTTCTTCCAATAGCAGGCGGTCACGGTGGTGTAGTTATCTCCCAAAAAGCCGCTGATATGTACTTTGCCAGTGCTACTACCTGTACTGGTTACGTTGCCCGTGGCATAGCAGGTAAGTAGGCTGCTTCCTCCGTTGAATCCCACCAGACTGCCGCCAGAGATATTCTTTTTGGGGTCTATTTCTAAGGTCACGTCGCCTGTGGCATAGCAAGCGGTCAGGGTGGCACCCCCATTCGTCTGACCTACCACGCCGCCGACATTGACCGTTCCCTTCACTGTGGCCGAGGAGCTGCATCCGGTGATGGAACCTTCCCATTGAGCACCCACTACACCGCCGACGTACACCGTGCCGCTGACGCTGCCCGACACCGAGCAGTTTTCAATGGTGCCATCGCTATATCCTGCCACACCGCCGGCAAAGCCCGAACTGCGATTGGTTGTTATCTGTACGCCCTCCATCATCACGTTCTTCACCGTACCGGCATAACCGATAGAGCCGAACAGACCCACAAATTGGTCATTTGTCGTAACGGTCAGCCCCTTGATGGTATGACCGCCACCGTCGAAGGTGCCGGTGTATTTGTTGCTGAAACTTGTGCCTATCGGCGTCCAGTTTTTGCCTGTGAGGTCAATGTCGGCGGTGAGGGTAATGTTAATGTCGGTCTTACCTCCGTTCACTAATTTGGCTATATTCATCAGGCCATCGGCGGAGGTCACGGTGTAGCTGCCGTCGTCCTCTATGATATAGCCTTTTTCCGCAGCGAGGGACACGGTGTAGGTATATTCACCGCCAGCCTGCCAGTCGGCAGCATTCTTCATCTTATAAACTAAGGTCTTGCCGTTAGTGAAGGTGCAGGTAACGAAGGCCGTGCCAGCTGCCACACTTTGCGGGGCTACGAGGGCGGTGTAGGTGTTGCTGCCCTTGTCATACGGGGTGATTTCAGCCGGGTTGTCGCCTTCGGTGGAGAGACCCGACAGCCACACGGATGCCAGCCCCTCGGTGTAGTCCGTCAGAACGATGGTCACTCGCGCCGTGCGGTGGGTGAAGCGGAGCGTGGGGCTACCGTAGGTCACCGTCTGTCCGTCGGCTACGATGATGTCACTGCCCTCAAAGTCCTTCTGGGTACTTTGGTTGGCTTTTACCTTTACCGCAGGTGGGGTTGTCTCGCCAGCGGTGTAGGGCCACCACGCTGTGACGGTGATGTCGTTGTGGTTGGTCCAGTAGTACGGGTCGGTAGAGGTCAGCGTGGCGCAGGTGGGGTCGGCGGTGGAGGGCGTCACGTCGTATGCCTTCACCGTGCCGTCCATCAGGACTGCCACGCTCTGCACACCCTCCCAATTGCCGTCCGCTGGGGCACGGGTGCCGGCGGTGGCTGTCGCGACGGGATTCAGCCCCGTGGCGGTGAAGACGATGGATGTGCCTTCCGCCCCTTCAGGCAGGAAGCCCGCTTCGTCCTGCGTGCAGGCGGCAAGGCCGAGCAGCAGGGCGATGGCTGCGAATATATGAATGGTTGTTCGTTTCATGATGCGTGTTGTTTAGAGATTGTTATTGTTTTTTTTGCAGTACGGGCAGACCGTTGGTGCCGAGTGTCCACTGGTAGTCATTGTCGGTGAGGGCGGTGTTCATGCCGTCGACGGCTGTCTGC
>ERZ791626.804-NODE-804-length-30703-cov-6.179261_pt1 | contig 30703 bp, 27 predicted proteins | sample MGYA00510266_ERZ791626 | MGnify/ENA primary metagenome ERZ791626 (study PRJEB30046, sample SAMN00715208) | human gut metagenome | study: EMG produced TPA metagenomics assembly of the A metagenome-wide association study of gut microbiota in type 2...
GTTACAAGTTCTTTCGATATTGTTCAATTTTCAAGGTCCTGTGCGCCGCAGCCTTTCGGCTGGCGACTTGATTATTTTACCACAGAAGCGGTTTTTTGTCAAGCACTTTTTTTGAGAAGCTTTTGAAGTTTTGTGAACTTGGAGCGCTTCAGGTTTCTCGGTATCAGCCGGAACTTTTCAGCGTCTATTGGTTCTTTTCAAGGGCTTCCTGCTGAGCTTTCAGAAGTCATTCTTTTGTCTCAGCGCTTGGCGCTCAAGTATAATACCACACACCGGGACAGTTGTCAACACTTTTTGACATCTTTTTCGAAAGAAAATTGAGTTTGCTTCACTCATATTGTAATCACCCCCTCTTTCCCATACAAAAAGGCCGTCCATGCACTGCACAGACGGCCTTGGGTCTATATATAATTACTTATATAATAAGCTTTTAGCGGATTTCGATACCCAGCTTGAACTTCAGGTTGCCGAGGATCTTCTTGACCACGCGCTCCACTTCCTCAGCAGAGACTTCCTTCTTGGGATCAGACAGGGACAGGCTGAAGGCCATGCTCTTTTTGCCATCGCCAAGGTTAGCGCCGCGATAGATATCGAACAGCTTGACCTCGCTGACCAGCGGGCTGGCCTTGCGGATGGTCTCCTCGATCTCGCCGCAGGATACAGCCTCGCCGCAGACTAGAGCCAGGTCGCGCTTAACCGGTGCATAAGGGCTGAGAGGCTTATAGCGCAGCTCGCCCTCTACGCAGGACATCAGCGCCTCGTAGTCCAGCTCGCCCAGATAGATGTTCTGGCTGTCCTTCTGCTCCTTGGCGATCTCCAGCTCAGCGTTGATCTCGTTGGCCAGCTTGCCGAACACGCCCAGACGCTTACCGTTGCAGTACACGGCGGCGCTGATGCCGGGGTGCAGCCATGCGGCGGTCTCGCGCTGATAATCAAAGGTCAGGCCAAAACCGGCTGCCAGCGCTTCCAGCGCGCCCTTGACGGTGAAGAAGTCCTCCTCGGGGCCGAAGGCACCGATGCAGAGAGTCTGACGCTCGTGGGGGTGCTCATTGATAGGCAGTTCCTTGGCCAGATAGACCGGTGCCATCTCGAACAGGCGACCCTCAGCGTTGCCCTTTTTCAGGTTGTCCACGATGACGTTCAGCATGGAGGGGGTCAGCAGGGTGCGCATGATGGACAGGTTCTCGCTGATGGGGTTCAGGATACGGATAGCCTTACGGGCTTCGTCCTCGGCGGGGATATGCAGCATATCCAGCTCGGCGTTGGAGTAGAAGGCCAGCGTGGAGGCCTCGTAGAAGCCCTGTGCAGCCAGCAGACGCTTGGTCTTGAGCTGCTGCTTCTGGTCGTAGTTCAGGCCGCCGTTGGTAACGGAGGCAGTGTTCAGGAAGGTGGGCACGATATGGTCGTAGCCGTACTCACGGATGACCTCCTCGGCCAGATCCGGGAAGCTTTCCACGTCATCACGGTACAGGGGTGCGGACACGTCCCAGCTGCCATCGGCCTGCACATCCACGGTGAACTCCAGACGCTGCAGGATGTCGATCATGGTCTGGTCGGGCACGGTGATGCCCAGCACGCCGCAGATCTTTGCCGGGGTGGCGACGATGTGCTTGCACTCCAGCGGACGGCCATCGGTCAGGTCGTATTCCAGCGTGGTGATATCACCGCAATCCAGCTGCTGGATCAGGTGCAGAGCGCGTGCCAGACCCAGCTGCGGAGAATAGCGATCCACGCCCTTCTCGTAGCGGGCAGAGGAATCGCTGTTCTGACCCAGTGCACGGCTGGTCTTACGCACGCTGTCGCGGGCAAAAGTAGCGCACTCGAACAGCAGGCTGGTGGTGTTATCGTCCATGCCGGAGTTTGCACCGCCCATGATACCGGCCAGCGCCACCGGCTTTTCGGCATCGCAGATGACCAGATTGTTGGGGTTCAGGGTGAACTCCTTCTCGTCCAGCGTGACGATCTTTTCGCCCTCGTGGGCGCGGCGCACATCAATGGTGCGGCCGGCGACCTTGTTCAGGTCAAAGGCGTGCATGGGCTGACCCATTTCCAGCAGGGTGTGGTTGGTGATATCCACCACGTTGCTGATGGAGCGCAGGCCGCACAGCGCCAGATGGCGCTTCATCCAACGGGGAGACTCGCCCATGCGGATGTTGCGGACATAGTGTGCCATGTAGCGGGGGCACAGCTCCGGGGCCTCCACCTTGACGGTGATGGGAGCATCCGGCTCGCAGACTGCCTTGTAGTCCATGGCTGGCATGTGCAGGGGCTTGCCCAGAACAGCAGCCACCTCGCGGGCAATGCCCAGAACGGACTGGCAGTCCGGACGGTTGGCGGTGATGGAGATATCAAAGATGTAGTCGTCCAGACCCACCACGGGGGCGATGTCGGTGCCGGGGACAGAATCCTCGGGTAGAATGAGCAGACCGTAGACCTCAGAGCCCGGGAACAGATCATCGTTCAGACCCAGCTCTGCGCCGGAGCACAGCATACCGTTGGACTCCACGCCCTGCATCTTGCGGGCCTTGATGGTGATGCCGCCGGGCAGGGTGGAGCCATCCAGTGCGGTAGGCACGCAATCGCCCAGCTTCATGTTGGCGGCACCGGTGCTGATGCGGATCTCGTGGCCGTAAGCGCCGCAGTCCACCACACACTTGGTCAGGTGGGTGCCCTCCTGCTTTTCCATCTCCACGATCTTGCCGACGACCACCTTGCTGATGCCGGCATCCAGCGGGATGAGCTCTTCCACCTCGAAGCCGCAGGAGAACAGCTTCTCCTCCAGTTCCTGTGCGGTGACATCGATATCAACGAATTCTTTTAACCAACTGAAAGGTACTTTCATTGTTTGTTCTCTCCCCTCTTATTCGTGGAACTGCTTGAGGAACTGCAGGTTGTTCTCGAACATCAGACCAATGTTGTTGATGCCGTACTTCAGCATGGCGATACGCTCGATGCCGATGCCGAAGGCGAAGCCGGAGTACTCGTCCGGGTCAATGTTGCAGTTTTCCAGCACCTTACGGTTGACAACGCCGCCGCCCAGCACCTCGATCCAGCCGGTGTGCTTGCACAGCGGGCAGCCCTTGCCGTGGCACTCGAAGCAGCTTACATCCACCTCCACGCTGGGCTCGGTGAACGGGAAGTAGGAGGGACGCAGGCGGGTACGGGTGTCGGCACCGAACAGCTTCTGCACGAAGGTGTTCAGTGCGCCCTGCAGGTCGCCCAGGGTGATGCCCTTGTCCACGACCAGACCTTCCATCTGGTGGAACATGGGGCTGTGGGTCGCGTCCGAGTCGGAGCGGAACACACGGCCGGGCATCAGGATCTTGATGGGCGGCTTCTGAACGTCCATGGTGCGGATCTGGCCGCCGGAAGTCTGGGTACGCAGCAGGAACTCCTCCGACAGGTAGAAGGTGTCCTGCATGTCGCGTGCCGGGTGATCCTTGGGCACGTTCAGGCGGGTAAAGTTGTGGTCATCGTCCTCGATCTCCGGGAAGGTGCCCACCGAAAAACCCATGCCGGAGAACACGTCGATGATCTGGTTGGTGATCAAGGTCAGCGGGTGCAGGCCGCCCATGGGGCGGGTCTTGGCGGGCAGGGTGATGTCCACCGTCTCGGCGGCGTTGCGGGCAGCAAGCTCTGCCTGCTTCACGGTCTCGGCGGCGGCATCGTAGTCTGCCTGCACCTTCTGCTTGAGTTCGTTGATGATCTTGCCCATAGCGGGGCGTTCTTCCGGCGCAACGGTGCGCAGATTCTTCATCAGGGCAGGGATCTTGCCGTTTTTGCTGAGGTATTCCTGCCAGAAGGAAGCCAGCGTCTCCTTGCTGGACACCTGACCAAGGCTTTCAGCGGCCTGCTTGGCCAGCTCATCGATCATTGCTTGCATGGATTTTCTCTCCTTTATTCTTTGTGTTCATGGAGCGGAGTACAACAAAAAAAGCTCCGTCCCCTGCCCGACTGCTCAGGCAAAAGGGACGAAGCTTTGACCATTTCTGCTCCGCGGTACCACCCGGTTTCCGTCTGCACTAGGGCAGACAGCGCTCAAACGCCGTAACGGGGCGCAACCGTCCTGTGCTAATAGATGCATCCGCATCGTTCGCGCAGACCGCTCGGGAGCGAACTTCAGCCCCTGCCGCACATGGAAGCCCTTTCAGCCGGTGAAGCTTCTCTCTTTGCCGTGCAGACAGCGCCTACTCTCTCCGTCGCTGCGTTTGGTATTATGATAACCAAGAGTTATGTTACCACATTTTGCGGCGGTTTGCAAGCCGCAGAGCGGTTTTTGTTTGCCGGAGCTGCGTTTTGTGCCTTTTTTCGGTCAGGCGGCAGGCCTCGCAGGCCGTGATGCAGCACACCGCGAACACCAGCAGGGCACAATCTGTCGGCACGCGCCGCATGGGCACCACCCGGGCGCACAGAGTGTTGAAGCTTTCCACAGCGCTCTGCGGTAAGCCCAGATAAAACAGCGCCAGCGAAAGCGGCAGATGCAGCGCCCTGCCCCACAGCAATGGTTTGAACGAGACCTCCGGCGGGCAGAGAGTGCGCACTTGCAGCAGCACCGAAGCGCCCTGCACGCTGAGTGCGGCGCAGCACAGCCCGCTTGCCCACAGACCGGTGCGGGCGGCGTAGTCGCAGCCGGAGCATACTTCCAGCAGCATGGCCGGAAAGGGTGCAAGCACTGCGGGCAGCAGCAGCCCGCAGCCTGCCGCCAGCAGCCGAAAATACAGCACAAAACCGCATAATTTCAGGTAGGTCACCGCCGCCTGCGCAAGGATGGTGTCGAGCGCCGGCGGCGGTTCAGTTTGCGCAGCAGCGGGCGGCGCGGGCAAAGGCTCCGGCATGCCGCGGACACGGCAGAGCAGTGCAGCCGTCAGCCAGCCTGCCAGCACCTGTGCAGCAAACAGACACACCCCCGCCGTACGGCTGCCCAGCAGCTGCTCCCCGACCGTCAGAACAACAAAGGATGGCCCGGAGCAGATGCAGGCGGGCAACAGAACTGAAGCCTCCTGCGGGGTCAGTTCCCTGCTGCGGACTGCCTCGGCAGCAGCGGCGGCGGCAGGGGCAAAGCCGCCAACAAGGCCGATGAGCAGCACACTGCCCGCGCTGCGGCTGCGCAGGCCGATACAGCGTACCACCGGCCAGAGCAGCACGCCAAGCACCTCGCCTGCGCCGCTGCGCATGATGAGCGCCGACACCACCAGAAACGGAAACAGTGACACCAGCAGCGGCCCACCGCAGAGCGCAAGACCCTGCCGCAGGGCTGCCGCACAAGTCTGCGGCGCAGCAAATACCAGAACCGCCGTAGCTGCACCCAGCAAAAAAAGCCCCGGATGCAGCGGTTTGCAGCTTTTACTCATAAGCATGCCCTCCCCCTCCATATATATGGAAGCATGGGCTGTGCAATGTACAAAGCGCGGGACGGGAGGGACAGCGATGGCCAGAGCACACCACGACCGGCGCACCCCGGGCGACTGGCTGCGTGGGCTGTTCCGACAGCCGCCGCCCGGGTTTTACAGCCGCCCTGCCGTATACCTGAGCGGCGACCGGATGGAGATCGAGCATTTTTGCACAGTGTTGTTTTTTGATGAAAACAAGCTGTGCCTGCGGCTGGCGAAGGGGCGGTTCACGGTATACGGCAGCGGACTGCGCATCTGCACCCTGACCGCCGCCCGGCTGACGGTGCAGGGGCAGTTTTTGCGCACCGATTTTTCCGATGAATAGGAGGCCATCATGGAAGCTGCAAGCCTTTGGGCGGGGGTGCGCTTTACCGCCCGGAACGGCAGCCCCGAGGCACTTTTGACCGATGCCGCCGGACAAGGGCTGCATTTATACGGTATTTTTTCCCTGCCCGGCGGCTTTTACGGCCATTGCGCAGCATGGCAGTACCGACGGCTGGCCGCACTTGCCCGGCACAGGCGGGTGCGGCTGCGGATAGAAAAACGGCATGGGCTTTATTTTTTGCTGCGTCCGCTACTGCGGCGCAAGGGGCTATGGACCGGGCTTGTCGCTTGGGGGCTGGTACTGCTCTGGCTGCAAGGGCTTATATGGGCGGTGGACTACGGCAGCCTGACTACCGGACAGCGGGCGCGGGCGGGTGCGGTGCTGCGCAGCTGCGGCTTGCAGCCCGGCACTGCCGTAACCGAGGAGCTGCTGCGCACCGGAGAGTACGCCCTGCTGGAAAGCGGCGAGTTCTCGTGGGCAAGCCTGAATTTTGAAAAAGGCCGACTTGCGGTGGAAGCTGCTCCTGCGCGTGCACGCCCTGAAATTGCCGCAGGCACCCTGCACGGGCTGCGGGCAAAGTGCAATGGAACGGTGCTGCGTACAAATCTTGCCAGCGGCACTATGCTGGTAGCCCCCGGGCAGACCGTGGAGGCCGGGCAAGGGTTGATCGGCACGGCACGCAGCGAGCGGGACGGCACCTTGATCTTTGCCCCGGCGGCAGGCACAGTGGTGGCGCAGCTGGAGTGGCAGACAGACCAGAGCGTTCCGCTGGCAGAGACGATGTCGCAGCTGACCGGCGAAAACAAAACAAATTACCGGCTATTTTTCGCAGGGCACTCTGCCGCGCTTTCGCCCTCCGCACCCGATAGGGATGGGCTGTGCCGCACCCGGCATCTGCAATTAGAGGTTTTTGGTCTGCCCCTGCCCTGCGCGGTGGAGGAGACCACCTATTACGGGCAGCAGCAAAAAACGATGTACCGCACCGAGGCGCAGGCACTTACACTGGCACGGTTACAGGGGCTGCGAGCACTGCACGATGCTTTCCCGGATGCCGACATCCTCGCCCGCCGGGAGGAATGCACGGTGCAGGAGGATACCCTGCATTATAATGCCATGTACACCGTGGCGGCAGATATCTGCACATAACAAAAGGCGGACGATTTGGAATGGTCTCCGCTTTGCTCTGACCATGTTCAGCGGAAAGATTATTGTTTATTTACAGGTCTGGAAAATCTGCGGATTTTCCAGACCTGTCTTTTCACGAGAGGGGTCGAGAGGGAAAACTTCAGCTATAAAAGCAACTTGCTTCGGAAACGCAGAAGCAAAAAAGGCGGCTGCACACAACTGCGCAGCCGCCTTTTGAAAAGCGGATTTTTTTATTGTACGGTATGTTCGGCTTCAGCGGCCTGTGCAGCCTGTGCATCGTACTCGGCAAGCAGAGCGTTCAGGTCGTACTGATACTTGCTGTGGCAGAAGTGGCACACCACCTCACAGTTGGGGTCCTCGTCCCGCATCCGCTCAAGTTCGGCACGGCCAAGACTGAGCAGCATCTCCTTGGTGCGCTCGGCGCTGCAATCGCACTGGTACTGCACCGTGCGCTCGTCCAGCACGTTGGGGGTAAAGCCGGCCAGTGCCAGCTGCATCATGTCCTCGGGGGTCTTGCCCGCATGGAGCAGCTCGGTGACAGAGGGCATGGCGCTGATGTTCTTTTCCAGCTGGTCGATTTCGGCATCGGTAGCGCCGGGCAGCAGCTGTACCATAAAACCACCGGCGCAGAGAATGGACAAGTCTTTGTCCACCAGCACGCCCAGCGCCATCACGGTAGGCACCTGCTCGCTGTACGCATAGTAGCTGGTCAGATCCTCAGCGATCTCGCCGGATACCAGCGGCACCTGCCCGACCGTGGGCTCCTTTTGCAGGCGGTTGTCCCGGATGACGGTCAGCACGCCGTCCTTGCCCACGGCAGTGCCCACGTCCAAGTGGCCGTTGGCTTTGGCGGGCAGCTCCACCAGCGGATTGTCAATGCAGCCCTTCACATTGCCGGTGCCGTCGGTGCAGGCGATGAGCACGCCCGCAGGGCCGCCGCCCGCCACACGCAGGGTGATGCGGTCTCGGTCATCCTTGAGCATGGAGCCCATCAGGGCAGCACCCGTGAGCAGACGACCCAGTGCCGCGCTGCAGGTGGCGCTGGTAGTGTGAAGCTTTTCCGCTTTACGGACAATATCGGTGGAATCCACACCGCAGAACACGACACCGCCGTTTTCGGACAGGCCGCGGATCAGGTTTGCCATAGGTTATTCCTCCAGTTGTGTATACTGTTTTGTTGCGCAGAAGAAGTAGCGCTGGCTTTCCTCGGTCAGCGGGCCGAAAGTCTCGCCATCGCAGACGCTTTCCAGCGCAAAGCCGTGCTTTTCCAGCGATGCACGGATGGTAGCCAGATCATAGGTATACTCGCAGAATTCCTCGTGGAAATGCTCGCCGGTCTCGTGATAATCAATGTCCACCGTGATCTCCACCTTGCGGTCGGCGGCGTTATAGTGGTTGCGCCACACGCAGGCAGCATCCTCTTCCTCAAAGGTGAATTCGTTATCGCCCAGAACCTTCTGGTGCTTATAGGGGGTGTTCATATCAAACAGGAACACCCCGCCCTTTTCCATGAAAAAGCCCGCGTTGGCAATGGCGGTATCCAGATCCGGGATGTGGTTGAAGGTATCAAAGGTAGATACCGCCGCCCGGATGGTGCCGTAAAGATCCAGCTTGAGCAGGTCCTGCCTCAGCAGCAGCAATCGACCGGAAAGTCCCAGCTGCTCGGCCTTATCCCGCACCACGCAGAGCATCTCCTCCGACTGGTCGATGCCGATCATATCGTAACCCGCCTGTGTCAGCATCAGGGTCAGTTCCCCGGTACCGCAGCCAAGGTCGGCCACAATGCCGTCATGGATGCCGTGGGCTTCCAGCTTTGCATGGATCTGGCTGTACAGGGCGTCGTAGTCCGCTTCGCCGTTGAATTCATCATAAAAATAGGCAAATTCGTTGTAAGCCATGGCGTTACTCCGCTTCTTCGTTTTCCGCAGCCACTGCGGCGTTGAGCACTGCTTGCAGCTCCGGGATGCCGTAGCCGTTTTCGCCGCTGGTCAGCACCACCTTCTGACAGCCGTAGGGGCGGCAGATGTTTTCAAAGTCCTCCTGCGTTTTTGCAAGCTGGCTCTTTTTCAGCTTGTCCGCCTTGGTCAGCGCCACCACATAGGGAATGCGGTGGTAGTGCAGGTAGCGCAGCATCTGTAAATCGTCTGCGCTGGGGGCGTGGCGGCAGTCCAGCAGCTGCACCAGCAGGGTGTGGTGGCGGGGTGCCTCGAAGTAGCTGTTGATCAGGTCATCCCAGCGCTCGCGGTCGGCATTGCTCACCTTGGCGTAGCCGTAGCCCGGTAGGTCTACAAAATAGCAGTCGTCCACCGAATAGAAATTGATGGTAGCCGTTTTGCCCGGCGTACTGGACACGCGCGCCAGATTTTTGCGGCTGCACAGCTTGTTGATCAGGCTGGATTTGCCCACGTTGGAGCGCCCCGAAAAGCTCAGTTCCGGGCGGTCACTTTCGGGCAGCTGGCTGGAAATGCCATAGCTGGCAATAAAATCGGCTTTATTGAAGATCATGGCGTGTTCCTTTCTGTTTTTCAGCAGACAGCGCCCGGCTGGTTCTTCTCAGGCGCGGCGGGAATGCGGCTTTCCCCTGCTTTGGACTTTTTGGTGCGGGGACGGCCTGCGGTGCTCTTTGCTGCCTTCGGCTTAAGCAGGGCGGCAGCCAGCACCTGCGAGAGGTTCTGCATGGGCAGGAAGGTCAGATTCTTCTTGACCTCCTCGTCCACGTCGTAAAGATCAGGTTCGTTGTCCTTGGGGATGAGCACGGTCTTCATACCCTCACGGTAGGCAGCCATGCTCTTTTCCCGCAGGCCGCCAATGGGCAGCACATTGCCGTGCAGGGTGATCTCACCGGTCATGGCCACATCGCCGCGCACCGGCACACCGGACAGGCAGGACACCAGAGCCGTGGTCAGGGTGACACCCGCAGAAGGGCCGTCCTTGGGCACAGCACCCTCCGGGGCGTGGATGTGCAGGTCGCACTTTTTCAGCCGCTCGGGGTCGATGCCGTATTCCTCGGCGTGGACGCGCACCCAAGTGACTGCCAGCTGTGCGCTCTCCTTCATCACATCGCCCAGAGAGCCGGTGACCGTGATCTTGCCGGTGCCGTTGTCCATGACCTGCACCTCGATGGGCAGGGTCTCGCCGCCTACGCTGGTCCATGCCAGACCGTTGGCGATGCCCACGGCGTTAGTGCGGTTGAGGAAGTCCGGCTTGACGATGCGGGGACCCAGCAGTTCCTCCAGCATGGCGGCAGTCACCGCCACGCTCTCCACCTCACCGGAAGCGATCTTGCGGGCGCACTTGCGCAGCACGCTGGTGATGGTACGCTCCAGATTACGCACACCAGCCTCGCGGGTGTAGCCGTCGATGATGCCGTAGAGTGCGCTCTGGTTCATGGTGACCTTGCCGGTCAGGCCGCAGGCCTTAAGCTGCTTGGGCAGCAAGTGCTTGCGGGCAATGTTATACTTTTCCACGCGGGTGTAGCTGGGCAGCTCGATGACGTCCATGCGGTCCCGCAGCGGGCCGGGGATGCTGCCCAGATCATTGGCGGTGGTAATAAAGAGCACATGGCTCAGATCAAACGGGATATCAATGAAATGATCGTTGAAGGTGCTGTTCTGCTCCGGGTCCAGCGCCTCCAGCAGAGCTGCCGCCGGGTCGCCCCGGAAGTCCCCTGCCAGCTTGTCGATCTCGTCCAGCAGCATCAGGGGGTTGGAGGACTTGGCGGTGATCATGGCGCTGATGATCTTGCCGGGCATAGCACCGATGTAGGTGCGGCGGTGGCCGCGGATCTCGGCTTCGTCCCGCACGCCGCCCAGACTGATGCGCACATATTTGCGGCCAAGGCTTTCGGCGATGGAGCGCGCAATACTGGTCTTGCCAACGCCCGGAGGGCCTACCAGACAGATGATCTGTGCCTTCACGTCCGGTGCCAGCTTGCGCACGGCCAGCGTTTCCAGAATGCGGTCCTTGACCTTTTTCAGGCCGTAGTGGTCCCGATCCAAAATCTGCTGGGCGCGGTGGATATCCAGATCATCCACGGTCATGGTGTTCCACGGCAGATCCAGACAGGTATCCAGATAGGTACGGATGACCGTGGCTTCCTGATTGCTGCTCTGCATCCGGGACAGGCGGTCTACCTCCTTGAGCAGTTTTTTCTCGCTGTCCTCGGCAAGGTGCAGCTCCCGGATCTTGCGGCGGTAATCATCAGCTTCGGCGTGGGTATCGTCCCCTTCGCCCAGTTCGTCGTTGATGATGTGCAGTTGCTCGTGCAGGTAGTAATCGCGCTGGTTCTTGTCCATGGACTCGTTGACCTTTTCCGCGATCTCCTTTTCGATCTTCATCACCTGACATTCGCGGCGTAGCATCTCCACAAGGCGCTGCAGACGGCCGTTGAGGGTGTTCTCGTTCATCACGGCCTGCTTGTCCTCGTAGCGGAACAAGAGGTTTGCCGGCATATACTCGGTGAGGAACATGGGGTCATCGCTGGAAACGATGGTGAACACCACGTCCTTGGCAAGGCGCGGGTTCATACCCAGATACTCGTCAAAGCCGGTCTTGAGGGCGCGGAGCAGCGCCTCGGTCTCCACAGCCTCTTCGGGCTTTGCAGCACGTACCGGAGCAGAGCGCACGGCAGACAGCAGAAAATCGCCGGTGGTATCCAGCTCGGTCAACTTGGCGCGGTACTTACCCTCCACCAGCACCTTGACCAGCTCGTCCGACACGCGCAGCACCTGCTTGACCTCAGCTACTACGCCGTAGGTGTACAAGTCCTGCTGAGTGGGCTCACTGGTCTCCATCTCTTTCTGGGCAACCAGAAATACGTTGGAGTTGTTGGCCATGGCCCACTCCACAGCAGCAATGCTCTTTTCCCGCCCGACTTCAAAATGAACAAGGTTGTTGGGGAACACCACCAGCCCGCGCAGTGCGATGGTGGGCAGATGGAGCTCCTTCCGCTCGACCTTGATGGTAACTTTTTCAGACATATACAAACACCTCCCGACTGCCGCTCAAGTTCCCATGCTGCGGCAGCGCTATCTTTTGGGGTCTTTTTGATAAAAATACAGTTGTTTCCTTATTATACAGATTTCCGGCCAAAATGCAACTGCCCTGCCGAAATGGTCGGTCATTCGGGGCGGTTTTCGTGGGTGTTGAAGCCCATTTTGCCCAGCGCGGGCAGCAACGCCCGCAGCGTGACCGAGGTGAGCGCCCCCATGACAAGCCCCAGCACCAGCATGACCGGCGCATAATACAGCGACAAGGACGAGGAGATGATGACCCCTGCGCCCAGCAGCTGCCCCACGTTATGCGCCAGTGCGCCGCAGACCGACAGGATGAACCATGTGGGCCGCACCGGCAGAAGATAGTACAGCACCCACATCACCGCAAGGGACAAAAGCCCGCCGCACAGCGAGAGAAAGCCCGCCGTGAAGCCGGACACCAGAAAGACGAACAGCGCCTTGAGCACATCCAGCACCAGTGCCTGTCGGGGACCCATGAAGAACAAAGCGTACATGACCACGATGTTGGCAAGTCCCAGCTTCATGCCCGGCAAAAGCCCGGGGATGACCAGCGTGCCTTCAATGAAGGAAAGCGCCATGGCCAGCGCAAACAGCAGACCAGACAGGGCGATGTGCCGTGTTTTTTGATAGTTGCGGTGATTTTTAGGCATAGAGGATACGCTCCTTTATTCTTCGGGCTGCTGCGTCTGCTCGTAGGCTTCCTGCTCTTCCATAGCGGCTTCCCATGCGGCAAAAAGCTCTTCCTGATGGAAGCGCAGGTCACTCAGCTCATCGCTTTTCTGGCGCAGCAGGTCGGGGTCGTTGTACACCTCCGGGGAGTTGATCTCGTTGTCCAGCTCCACCTCGCGTGCACCGCAGGCCTCCATCTCGTCCTCGCAGGCCTTGATCTTGGCGCGCAGCTCGGCACGGCGGCGGCGCTGTTCCTTGCCGTAGCCGGTCTTGGCGGGCTCGGCCGCCTTCTGGGCGGCCTGCACCGGGGCAGCACGTCCCATCAGGGCATCGTAGCTGGGGTAGAGCACAGCCTTGCCGTCCTCAAGATAGAGGATGGGACAGGCCAGACTGTTCATCAGGTGACGGTCGTGAGTGACCAGCAACAGGGTACCGGTGTAGGCCATCAGTGCCTCGGTCAGGTTTTCGCGGGTGTAGATGTCCAAGTGGTTGGTGGGCTCGTCCAGAAACAGCAGGTTCGGCCGTTCCAGCACGATCTCTGCAAAGCGCAGACGCGCCAGCTCTCCGCCGGACAATGCTTCGCAGGGTTTGAACACCGTATCGCCCCGGAAGCCCAGCTTTGCAAGGTGGCTGCGCACTTCCAGCTCGGTCATGCGGGGGTACTTGTTCCAGATGACATCAATGACCCTGCCCTGTCCCAGACGGTTCTGCTGCTGGGCAAAAATGCTGGGACGCGCCCCGGTGCCCAGCCGCACCATGCCGCCGGAGGGGCGGCGCTTGCCGTCCAGCACCTGCATCAGGGTGGATTTGCCCGCACCGTTGGGGCCGGCAATGATAAGCCGCTGCCCGCGGCAGACCGTATAGGTAAAGGGTTCCAGCAGGGTACGCTCCCCGATCTTGATGCTGAGATTTTTCAGCATCACCAGCTCATTCCACGGTTCTACGTCATATTCAAAGCGGAACTTCAGCTGGTTGGTCTCGTCCTTGGGCGCCTCGGTGATCTCCAGCTTTTCCAGCTGCTTGCGGCGGCTCTGTGCCATTTTGGTGGTGGAGGCGCGCACAAGGTTGCGGTCCACATAGTCCTGCAGCTTTTCAGCCAGTGCCACGTCGGCATCGTGCTGCTTCTGGCGCAGGACATCGGCGGCTTCCTTCTGGGGCAGATAGGCCGAGAAGTTGCCCTTGTAGGTGGTCATGGTCTGGAAGGACACCTCCCAGATCTTTGTACAGACATTATCGAGGAAATAGCGGTCGTGGCTGACCACCAGCACCGCACCGGAGTAGCCCTTGAGGTAATTTTCCAGCCATTCCATGGTGGCAAAGTCCAAGTGGTTGGTGGGCTCGTCCAGAATGAGGACATCGGGCTTTTCCAGCAGCAGCTTTGCCAAGCGCAGCCGCGTCAGCTCACCGCCGGAGAGCACTGCAATGTTCTTTTGCCATGTATCCTGTGCAAAACCCATGCCGGACAGCACCTTTTTGATGTTCACGTCCATGTTGTAGCCGTCGGCGGCGTCCACAATATTTTGCAGGGCATCGTGTTGTGCCAGCAGGTCGGCGTTATCGGGCTGGGCAGCCATGCGGCGTTCCAAAATCTGCATCTGCGCCATGGCATCCAGCACCGGGGCAAAAGTGGCGCGCATCTCGCCGTAGATATCCAGCGTGGCGTCCAGCTTTGCGTTCTGCTCCAGATAGCCCAGTGTTACCCCGTGGGTCACGCTGAACTCGCCCTCGTAGTCCTGATATTCGCCGGTAAGAATCTTGAGCAGAGTGGTCTTGCCTGCACCGTTCTGTCCCACAATGCCGATGCGATCTTCCCGCTCGACACTGGCGGTCACATCGTGCAGCACCACCTTTTCGCCAAAGGTCTTACCCAGTTTTTCCAAATGTATCAGCATAATTTGTTCCGTTATCCGTTCTTTTCAGTTACACCATTGGTTTCAGCACTGGTGGCGGCGGTTCTTCAGGCCAACGTTGGCCAGTTCCTCCTGCTCCATCACCAGCGGATACAGTTCCTCCAGACTGGCGATCTCGTAGGTGGGGATCACCTTGCCGGGGTTCTCGGCGTGGTTGGGGTTATACCAGCAGGTATCCAGCCCGGCGTTGCTGCCGCCCTGAATATCGCTGGCCAAGCTGTCGCCCACCATCAGAACGTGCTCCCGATTCTCCACGCCCAGTGCGCGCAGAGCCGCATCAAAGATGCGGGCATTGGGCTTTTCGCAGCCCATTTTCTCAGAGATGAACACGTCCTCCATAAAGTTCATCACGCCGCTTTCCGCCAGACGGCGGGTCTGCACCATCTGGGCACCGTTGCTGACGATAGCCAGCGTTGCCACCTCGGAAAGCTCCCGCAGCACGTCCAAAACCTCGGCGTTCATCAAGTCCGGGTGGGTGGACAGCTGCTCCAGATAAAAGCGGTTCATCTCCACGCCGTCACCGGCGGCATCGATGGTCTTTAAAAAGCGGCTGAACCGCTCGCCGAACAGCTTCTCGCGGCGGATCTGGCCTTTTTCCAGCTGCCGCCACAGTTCCTCGTTGATGGTGCGGTAGGTCTGCACGGTCTCGGCGTCCGGCTCGATGCCGTAGTTCACCAGCGTTTCGGTCAGCGCCTTGTTTTCCGCTGCGTCAAAGTTGAGCAGCGTATTGTCTGCATCGAACAGGATGCAATAATATTTTGCCATAGTATCTCACTTTCTTTTCAGCATTTCCCACTTTGGTGTATCAACAGGGAGAAGCCAGCCCCACCCCCGGCAGAGCTGGCTTCTCGTTATTCAGAAACGATCTCATACGCAGACAGGTCTGTTTGTGCCGGGGTGTTGTCCGGACACATTGTTTTACCCTCGCAGGGCGTCAGACCACATTTCTGCATTTCTTCCTCCAGTGCGCTGTTATCCACGTTTTCCCAGTCGGTATCGTAGTAATCCACGCTGCCGTCGGTCACGTCATACTCGCCGGGCAGGGCGGGCGTGCGCATCGCTTCCCAGTACATAAGGCTCCACCTTCCTCTCCCGCCAGCCTATGCGGCGCAAGGAGGAAATGTGCCCTTAGTTGGCAGCTTCCTTGCTGGCGCTAGCTTCGGTCTTGGAGGACGCGGGCTTTTCCTCTTTAGAAGAGGCTGGTTTTTCCTCCTTGGAAGAGGAACTGCTCTGCGAAGAAGAGACGGGCTTTTCTTCCTTAGAAGATGCCGCAGAAGAGGCAGGCTTCTCCACCTTGGAGGAGCTGCCAGCGCTTTCAGAAGTACCGTTCGAGGAGGAAGAAGCGGGCTTCTCCTCCTTGGAGGAAGCGGGTTTCTCTTCCTTGGAAGAGGCCGGTTTTTCTTCCTTAGAGGAGGACGTTTCTTCCTTGGAGGATGCAGGCTTATCCTCCTTAGAGGAAGCGCTGGAGCTGCTGGAACTGCTGGAGCTGCTGGTGCTGCCGGACGTTCCACCGCTGACCGTAAGTTCCAGCTTGTTGCTGGTGACGGTGCAGTCATTATAGCTGGCGGTGGCATACACCCGGAAGGTGCCGCCCACCATGGAGGGGTCTACCTCGCCCTTTACGGTGGTCTTACCGGCAGCCTGTGTTACCTCGCTGCCGTTGACATACCAGCGGATGCTGGAAGCATCCAGATACTTGCCCTTGAGGGTCGCTTTAAAGGTATAGGAATCCCCCAGCCCAGCCTTACCGCTGCTGCTGACTTGGATAGAGGCCGCTGCAAACACAGCGGTCACATCCACGTTCTGGTCAAAATTGGTATCGGTGCGGGTGCGCTTGGTCACGCCATCGCTCCACTTGACGAACACATAGCCGTCCTCCGGCACAGCGGTCACCTTAACGCTCTGGGCGGCGCTGGTCACCTTGACGGTAAGAGACTTGCCGCTCTCGTCGCCGCAGGTCAGGGAGCCACCGCCGGTTTTGTCCACGCGATAGTCCGCCTGATACTCCGTTTTTTCCTCAACAACAGAGGAGGAGACCGTCTCCGAGCTGCTGGGTGCCTCCACCGCAGAGCTGGGGTTGGCGGTATACTCGGCGCGAGTGGGGATATTATTGGTATCCGGGCGGCGATCCTCGGTCTCGTAAGCGTGGGTGCGCAGATACTTCAGCAGCACCTTCAGGCCTGCGGGCTTGAGGTGGATATCCCCGCTCTGGTAGTAATCCACATTGCCGTAGCCGTTGGCGTCCTTCAGTGCCTCGGCAGAGTTGAGGAACTTGACGCCCAGCTGCTCGCACATGGTCAGCAGCGCCATGTTGAAATCATCAATACGGGTCTGGTCCATGTTGGGGTAGTTGGAGTGGTTGGACGGGACCGGCGGCACCGTGTTGACGATGATATCGGTATAGGGATAGCTGGCCTGAATGGCCTGCACCAGCGCGGTGTAGTGGCTGATAAAGTCCTCGGTATTCATGCCGTTGTCGTTGGTGCCCAGCATAATGACCACCCGGCGGGGCTTCATTTTGGCCACCGCCTGCGCAATGGTGTAGCGGTTATCGTCCCGCTTAAAGGTAACGATGCCCTCGTTCAGGGCGGCACTGGTGCCAATGCCTTCCTTGGCGCAGAACTGCTGCAACGAGATCAGACCGTTGGCGTACAAACGCACCGTGTTGGAATCGCCGATAAAAAGGGTCTGCTCCTGATAGGCGTCACCAGCATCAGCAGTCCCGGTGAGCAGTGCGCTGGAAGTCTCGTTGATCTGGTAGTGGTCGGAGATATCCTCCTCCCCTTCCGGAGCGGGCGCAGGGGTAATAATGGAAGAATCCCCCGGCTGCTCCGTCGGACTCTTGCCCCGCTTGAGCATGGTAAGGGTGATACCGATGGTCAGTAGCGCCGCCAGTGCGCACACGATGCACACCAGCACCGCCTGCTTCTGCATCGGGGTCAGCGCCTTGTTCTCCTGTTGATTATTGCTTCTCATATTCTATCCATTCTCCTTCCGAAGGAATGAAACTTCCTGTCATACCCGGGCTGCCAGCAGCCGGTCGGTAAGGTCGGCGCAGCTTTCGGCCAGCAGCACCGGATGGAAAGCTTCCAGCTCTTCCCGGCTGCCGTAGCCGTACAGCACACCGGCAGCATCCAGACCACAGTCGGCAGCGCCCCGCATATCATCGTTGCGGTCGCCCACCATCAGCACCCGCTTGCCCTGCAAGGCGGGCTGGCTGAGCACATAACGCACGACCTCGGTCTTGGTGTCCCGGCTCTCGTCCATGGAGGCACCGCCGATAAAATCAAAATACTGCGCCAGACCCTGCTCCTCCAAAATAGGGGTGACCACCTTGGTGGGCTTGGAGGTGGCGGTGCACAAAATAAAACCAGCCTGCTTCAGGGTTTGCAGCATCTGCGGAACACCCGGGAACACGGCACACTCGTGGCTGCCCTTCACCGCGTAGCTCGTGCGGTAAAGGTCGGTGGCCTTTTCGATCAGCGCCGGGTCGGTGAAGTGCTCGCCGAAGCTTTTGCGCAGGGGCGGACCCAGATACCGGCGCAGGTTTACGCCGGATACATCCACACCCATGGTGCAGAAAACCTCTTGCAATGTATGAATGATACCGGGGGCCGAATCGATCAGCGTCCCGTCCACATCAAATAGGATCGCATCATAATGCAGCAATATTTTATTCCTCGCTTTCATGGTGATACATCCAATAGTATAGCACAGATTTGATACATCAGCAATTCCAACAAAAGATTTTTCTGTCTCTTATGCAGGATTTTCATAAAAAGGGAGGCTGCTGCACCCTGTTTTGTGCAGCAGCCTCCCTTGCGGCAGAACGATTCAGAGCAATGTCGGGCAGCCTGCGGGCTGCCCGGCATTGCATTTTCATGGGTTAGATTGCAGTAAAAATCGTCCCGCACAAAAAACATTACTGCGCAGGTGATGGGCAGCCGCTGTCCCCCGGGACATAGAGGTTGTTGGAAACGAACTCCAGCTTATCCTTGAGCACCAGTTCAAGGTTTGCGACGGCGTGCACCATATTGGTGGCGGAGTCGTTCACCTCCAGCAGCTTGCAAAGATCCAGGTCATCCAGATCCATGGCCTTCTGCATCTTCCGGCTTTCGGCACACAAAATGTGGCTGAGCGCCGTTTCCTGCAAGGCAATGCTTTCCATCAGGTCCACAACAGCCTGATCCAAGCTGACCTTGGGCATCTCCGGACACTGAGAACGGGCACAGGGGGTATCGATCATCATAGGGCAAAACCTTCCTTTCCGGTCGTGTGCCCTATCCTATGCTGCGGCGGGTACAGCTGTTACTGCTTTTCTGCCTGTGCGCGCACCTTCTCAATGGTATCGCGGTAGCCGCCGGAACCGTACTGGATGCAGCGGTTGATGCGGCTGATGGTGGCAGTGCTGATCTCCACCGCCTTGACGATCTGCTCGTAGGTGGCACCGTCCAGCAGCAACTTTGCGGCCTGCAGGCGCTGTGCCATATCCGAGATTTCCTTCACGGTGCACAGATCCTCAAAAAAGGCGTAGCACTCTTCCCGGCTCTCCAGACTGAGGATAGCGTCAAACAGTGCATCCGTCGTCTCGTTTCTTCTGGAATTTTTTTCAGCCATTGTTTTTCTCCTTATTATAACAGCGGCGGCAGCGGGCAAAGCGGCCGGTGCTGCCGCACGGAATATTCTGCACGCTATTACTTTAGCACTTCAAAGTGTGAAAGTCAAGACCTGTGGGTGAATGGTTTTCAATTAAGAGCATATTCAGTTTTATTCTCTTCACACATGAAAGAAAATCATCTAAAAATTATTCCCAGAAAATGGCTTGAATTGGCGTATCCTCTGAACTTGTTACAGAAATATTGACAATTGATGAAAACGGGAATAAAGTAGGACACAATCATTCAGCAAATGCAAGGAACAGGACATGATCTTCTGCATCACCCTCTTTCAGCGAGCCGCTCCTCGGATGAAAAAGCGGCAGTCAGGAGCAGAGGACCCTCGCCTGCGAGCAGCCTGTGTGAACCGGGTTTTGTGCCCCCAAGTAGCATGGTGCCGTCCAGCCCACGTTATCGGGCAGCATGGTCAGTATACCATGCGTGGGAGAGTGGCTGTTTTAACACAGCAAGCGAAGTGGTACCGCGGAGTATTGCTCCTGCCCTGGCAGGCGGGAGCAGAAGCCTTCGTCTTCGGAGTGTGGCCGGAAAGCCCGGTCATGTGCTGAGGACGAAGGTTTTTTACGCTCCGGGGAAGCGCTTTGCCGGACGGCAGCCTATCGTTCCGAACCTGTTGCGGAGTGAAAAAAGGAAAGAGGTAGAAAACTATGAATACGCTGGTCATCGTATTGATCGCAGCGGTGTGCCTGTTTGGCGCTTATGTGCTTTACGGCCGCTGGCTGGCTAACAAATGGGGCATCGACCCCGCAGCCAAGACTCCGGCTGTCGTCCACGAGGATGGCCGGGACTATGTGCCCACCAATGGCTGGACGGTGTTTGCCCACCAGTTCAGCTCCATCGCTGGTGCAGGCCCTGTCACCGGTGCCATTCAGGCCGCAGCCTTCGGCTGGCTGCCGGTGCTGTTGTGGGTGCTGCTGGGCGGCATCTTCTTCGGCGCTGTTACCGACTTTGGCGCTCTGTATGCTTCCGTTAAGAACGACGGCAAGAGCATGGGTATGCTGATTGAAAAGTACATCGGCAAGACCGGCCGCAAGCTGTTCCTGCTGTTCTGCTGGCTGTTCTGCGGCATCGTGATTGCCGCTTTTGCGGACATGGTTGCCGGCACCTTCAATGCCTTCGGCGCAGACGGCGCAATGGTTGAGGCTGCCAAGACCAACGGCGCTGCCGGTATGGTGTCCATCATGTTCATGGTGTTTGCCGTTGTCTTTGGCCTGCTGCAGAAGAAGTTCAGCTTCTCCGGCTGGAAGGAAAGCGTTATCAGCATCGTGTTCATCGTGCTGTCCTTTGTCATCGGCGCAAACCTGCCCCTGATCCTGGGTAAGGCCGCTTGGAGCTACATCACCTTTGTGTATATCTTCTTTGCTGCTGTGCTGCCCATGTGGCTGCTCAAGCAGCCCCGTGACCACATGACCACCTTTATGTTCGTGGCCATGATCGTGGGCGCTGTGGTTGGCCTGCTGGTGGCACACCCCACCATGAACCTGCCCGTGTTCACCGGCTTTACCAACGAAAAGCTGGGCACCATGTTCCCCATCCTGTTCGTCACCGTGGCTTGCGGTGCAGTTTCCGGCTTCCACAGCCTTGTTTCCTCCGGTACTTCCTCCAAGACCGTTGAGAACGAGAAGGACATGCTGAAGGTCGGCTACGGTGCCATGATCCTTGAAAGCCTGTTGGCTGTTCTGGCTCTGTGTGTTGCCGGTGCTGCCGCAGCTGCCGACGGTACCCCTGCTGCCGGTACTCCGTTCCAGATCTTCAGCCGCGGCGTTGCCGGTTTCTTTGAGATGTTCGGTGTGCCCGCCTACGCTGCTACCGTGTTCATGACCATGTGTGTTTCCGCACTGGCACTGACCAGTCTGGATGCCGTGGCCCGTATTGGCCGCATGAGCTTCCAGGAGCTGTTCAGCGTGGACGACATGGAGCACGCCGAGGGCTGGCGCAAGCTGTTCTGCAATGTGTACTTCTCCACCTTCATCACGCTGGTGTTTGGCTTTATCCTGACCAAGATCGGCTACGCCAACATCTGGCCTCTGTTCGGTTCTGCCAACCAGCTGCTGAGCGCACTGGTGCTGGCTACCCTGTGCGTGTTCCTGAAGGTGACCGGCCGCAGCAACAAGATGCTGTTCCCCCCTCTGGTCATCATGCTGTGCGTTACCTTTACCGCATTGGTGCAGCGCCTGATTGCTATGGTCAAGGCCATCAGCACCGCCGCTTCTGTTACCATTCCTGCAGGTGAGACCACCTGGGGCGCTGTGTTCATCGCAAACGGCCTGCAGCTGATCCTTGCCGTGCTGCTGATCGTGCTGGGCCTGAACATTGTGTTCCACTCCTTCTCCGCCTACAAGAAGGCTGAGCACAACAGCGAAGCAAAAGCCTGATCCTAGTTCTGCCATTCACAATCCTGTTTTCAATAAGCAAAACGCCGCTGACGATGCATAAAGCCGTCAGCGGCGTTTTGTTTTATTCCGGCAGTTCCATTTCATGTTCCATGGGTACAAAGCCGAACTTTTCATACAGCGGCCTGCCCATTGCGGTCGCTTCCAGCGAGATGGCCGTCACCCCGCGCCGGTGCGCATCCTCCACCAACCGGGTCAGGATGCGGGTCGCAATGCCCTGCCGCCGGTACTGCGGTGCGGTGTACAGATTCATAAGGTAGGCTTTCCGACCGGTGGGGTTATGGACGGTGGGCATGACCTGAAAATAGCTCACGGCGCCGGTGCCTGCCAGCGTTTCACCGTCCCAAAGGAGATACGCCGTGTGGGTGTTCTCGGCAAAGGCCTTCTGGTAATAGGTCCGTGTCTGGCTCTCCACCTCCGGCAGCGGAGTATCTTCCGGCAGCTGATTGGCTGCCCGCAGCACCCGGCAGCGCACCGCTACCAGCAATTCCAGCTCTGCCAGCGTGGCTTTCTGTTCGGTAAGGTTCAGCAATTGTGTTCCTCCCAGCTTTGCAGAGCGGCCAGCTGGGTCTCGGTGTGGAACCAGTGCTCCCCGCCCTCCAGAATGGTCAGGTGCGCCCCGGTCTGCTGCCGGAACCGCTCCATAGCGGTGTGCCCGGCAAGGGGGTCTGTATCAGCATAAAGCACCTGTGTGGGCACTTTCCAGTGCAAGGGGTGCTCCCGCACCCAGCACAGATACGGCCACGAAAGCGTCTCCCCAAAGTCTGTGGGGATCTCCCCTGCCGCGTGCAGCTGCTCCTCCGTTACCCCTGCCTGCTGCATCAGGGCAAGGATCAATTTTTCCATATCCACGATCGGGGACACCAGCAGCGCCTTCTCCGGTTTTTGCGTCTGCAACGCCTGCATAGCAAACCACGCCCCGATGCTGACCCCATACACCCGGATATGCTTCCATACCGGATGCATCCGGGCGTAAACCGCCTGCAGCTCCCGGGTGACCACCCACGGCACCAGCTTTTCCGGGCTGTTTTTCCGGGTGCCGTGCTCCGGCAGATCGACAGCCAGTACCTGCCAGCCTGCCGGGCAAGCTGTGCGGGCAAAGCGGGCAGCCTCGGCTGCGCTGCCGTTTTTGCCGTGGACGTAGAGATAGACCCGGCGGCTGCGCTTGCCGTACAGGACAGCTGGGATGCCTGCGATCTCAAGCTTGATTTTTTCCATAACGGCTCCCTCCTGTTTTGGGGCGCATTGCGCCCTGTTTTCTCTATGATAGCACAAGCAGCAGCCAAACACAAACAGAAAAAAACTAATGCTAACACGATTTTGAATGTCCTCCGCTGCCGCTCTGGCCATTGTTCAAGGAAAGTATATTTTAATATTTGAGGTTCTGAAACGCCTGCGGGCGTTTCAGAACCTCTTTTCACAGAAGGGGTCGTAACTGGAAACGGCTGCTGTTACCTCTTACGTCCTCTCCCGTGAAAATGGGATAACGGAGCGTCCGCAGACGCTTCGTTATCCCGAAATAATAAATCATAATTCCGCTGAATATGGCCAAAGCGCAGCGGGGGCCATTTGAAATCGTTCTGCACAAAAAGAGCCACCGCACAAGGCTGTGCGATGGCTCTTGAGATAGTGCTTCAGGTTTTGCTTAGCCGAAGATGTTGATCAGGATACCAGCAGCAACGGCAGAACCGATAACGCCGGCCACGTTGGGGCCCATGGCGTGCATCAGCAGGAAGTTGGAGGGGTTCTCACTCTGGCCGACCTTCTGGGAGACACGAGCGGCCATAGGCACGGCGGAAACGCCGGCGGAACCGATCAGGGGGTTCACCTGACCGCCGGTCAGCTTGTACATAACCTTGCCGCACAGCACACCGGCTGCGGTGCCGAAGGAGAAGGCGATCAGACCCAGCACGATGATGAACAGGGTGCGGGTGTTCAGGAAGGTGTTTGCACTGGTGGTGCAGCCAACAGACAGAGCCAGGAAGATGGTGATGATGTTCATCAGCTCATTACCGGCGGTCTTCTGGATACGATCCACAACGCCGCACTCCTTCATCAGGTTGCCCAGCATCAGCATACCGACCAGAACGGCGGCATCCGGCACGATGAGGGAAACAATGATAGCGACCATGATGGGGAAGATGATCCTCTCGGTCTTGGAGACGGTGCGCAGCTGCTTCATGACCACAGAGCGCTCCTTGGAGGTGGTCAATGCCTTCATGATGGGCGGCTGGATAACGGGCACCAGTGCCATGTAGCTGTACGCTGCCACAGCGATGCTGCCCAGCAGCTCAGGTGCCAGACGGGAGGTAACGAAGATAGCGGTCGGGCCGTCGGCACCGCCGATGATGGAGATGGCAGCGGACTGCTTCTGGGTGAAGTCCACCAGACCGGTAGCGGCCAGCAGACGGGCGCCCATGTAAGTACCAAAGATACCGAACTGTGCGGCAGCGCCCAGCAGCAGGCTCTTGGGGTTGGAGATCAGGGGTGCAAAGTCGGTCATGGTGCCGATACCGAGGAAGATCAGCGGCGGGTAGATGCCCAGCTTAACACCCATGTAGAGCATATCGGCCAGACCGCCGTTGTTCAGGATCTCGACCCACATGGGGTGCTCCAGACCGTCACCAACGAAGTACTGCATATGGATGATGCCGCTGCCGGGGAGGTTGGCAAGGATCATGCCAAAGGCCATGGGCAGCAGGATCAGGGGTTCGAATTCCTTGACGATGGCGAGGTACAGCAGAAAGCAGCCCACGCAGATCATCACGGCGTACAGCCAGCCGCCGGGCTGGCCAAACTGTGCAAAGCCGGAACTTTGGAAAATACCGACCAGAGTATCAATAAACTGTGTCATGCTCTTCCTCCTGTGTTAAAACGGAGCCGTGGTGTCGTTCACGCCGGCCTTGCCCCAGCCGTTTTTGCCACGACGCACTGCCTTAAGGGTGTACTTGCCGTTGCCCATTGCATGGATAGCAGCCATAATGGCGGCCACCACATCACCGGGGATGCCCTCCTCTACCTGAGGAGCAGGCGCAGCCTGCTGTACCGGAGCGGCAGCGGGCTTTGCGGCAGGTGCCTGTGCAGCAGTCTTGGCGGCCTTCTTCTTGGCATTCATCGAGTCGAAGATCTTGCCCTCCAGCGTGATGATAGCCATCAGCAGCACGAGGATCAGGAACACCAGCACGATACCAGTAATGGTAACGACCACATCGAAACCTAAGTCCATGGTTTTTCCTCCTGTTTGTTGGATACTGCAAGCGATACAACATCGTTAGCAGAAAATCAATTTGGGTATAGTATACCGTATTTTGCCATTCATTTCAACAAAAATTAACAAATTTTATTTTTGCTGCTTTGTGATATGACATGGACAAAACGAACCAATCTTAGCGGCGGCCGATGCGCGGAGTGGCATCCGTAAAGCCGGTTTCCAGCTTATCACCGATGGAAAGGCTCTGTGCCGTGCCCAGTGCAACGCAGTTTACAGGGTCTGGCGAGACGGTGACCTCCACCTTCAGTTCCTGGCTCAGATATTCGGTCAGACCGTGCAGCTGGGCACCGCCGCCGGTCAGCATAACGCCGTTGCGGTAGATATCGCCTGCCAGCTCCGGCGGAGTCTTTTCCAGCACCTGATGGGCTGCGGTGCCGATCTGCTCGCTGAGCATCATCACCGGCTCGTACAGATCATCGGTGGAAACGGTCACGCGCACCGGCAGACCGGTAAGCAGGCTGCGACCCTTGATCTCCATGCTCTCGTGGAAATCGGTCTTTTGGGGGCAGCAGGCAACGTGCTTTTTCAGTTCCTCGGCGGTGCGCTGGCCGATGGCGATGCTGTATTTGTTGCGGACGTGCTTGAGGATCTCTTCATCGTAGTGGTTACCGGCCACGCGCACACTGGTGGCCTTGACCTTGCCGCCAAGGCTCAGCACGGCGATATCCGTGGTGCCGCCGCCGATATCAATGATCATGCGGCCGTCCGGCAGGGTGATGTCGATGCCGGAGCCGAGAGCAGCGGCAATGGGCTCATCGATCAGGTACACCTGACGGGCACCGGCTGCCACCACAGCCTCCACCACGGCGTCGCTCTCAATGCCGGTAATGGCGGCGGGCACGCACACTGCCACCCGGGGCTTGACCATGTGGGAGCTGTACACCTGCTTGACAAAGCGGCAGATCAGCTCCCGGGTCATGGTGTGGTCACTGATGACGCCATCCTTCAGCGGGAAGATGGCGGAGATATAGTTGGGCGTGCGTCCCACCATAGCCAGTGCTTTATCGCCGGCTTCCAGCACGGTGTTCTTGCGGGTATCCATTGCCACAACGCTGGGCTGATTGAGCACCACGCCCTTGCCCTCCTGCGCAATGATGATGGTAGTAGTACCAAGGTCGATGCCGATATCATTCTGTGCCATAATTGCCTGAATCCTTTCTCTGCGTTCCTCTATCATGTATGTAACGCCCGCAGCGGCGGGCAAAAAACAAAGACTATTTTAGTATAACATAGTTGCGGCAAAAAGTATACAAGCTTTGCCGCTGTTCTGCGCGGTTTTATCAGGGGCTTTCCCCTTCTGTGCTGAGCTGCTGTGGCGGCTGTCCGGCCTGCAGCAGAGCGCACAGGCCGCTGTAACGCAGATTCTGCCGGATGTTGCTCATCATGCTGTTCACCACATCCCTGCGGCCCGCCACAACGCACAGCCTGCGCGCGCGGGTGACACCGGTATAAAACAGGTTGCGGTAGCACAGCCTTGGCGGCACCTGTGCCACCGGCAGGATCACCGCCGGGAACTCGCTGCCCTGACTTTTGTGCACCGTGATGGCGTAGGCGATCTCCAGCTCGTTCAGGTTTTCCGCCGGGTAGAGCAGCCGCCGGTCGTCCATACGCACCACCATGGAGCGCTCTCGCAGGTTGATGCTTTCCACGATACCGATATCGCCGTTGTAGGCGCCTACGCCCTGCTCACCGCCGATGCGGTTCCAGACGATCTCGTAGTTGTTGCGCACCTGCATCACCTTGTCCCCCACCCGGAACACCCGGGCGGCGCTTTGCAGCTGGGGCTTGCCTTTCTGGGGCGGGTTGAGCAGGTTTTGCAGCTCCACGTTCAGCGCCTGCGTGCCGGTGGGGCCAAGCTTTGTGGGACACAGCACCTGAATATCCCGGATGGGGTCAAAGCCGTAGCTCCGGGGCAGCCGGGTGGTGACAAGGTCACACACCAGACGCTGCGCAGCCTCGCCGTCCGCTTCCAGAAAGAAGAAGTCGTCGGTTTTGCTGCCCTTTTGCAATGGCTCGCCGGAGATGATATGGTGCGCGTTTTCCACGATGAGACTGCGTTTTGCCTGCCGGAAGATCTCGTTCAGGCAGACAGTTGGCACGCAGCCGGAGCGGATGACCTCGCTGAGGATGTTGCCCGCGCCTACGCTGGGCAGCTGGTCGGCATCGCCTACCATAATAATACGGCAGGTGTAGCGCAGTGCCGCAATGAGTGCCTGAAACAGCTTGACGTCCACCATGCTCATCTCATCCAGAATGACCACGTCACACTTGAGCAGGTTTTTGTCGTTGTGGATAAAGCTGACCACGCCGCCGGTGTAGTCCACCTCCAACAGACGGTGGATGGTGCTGGCCTTGCGACCGGTCAGCTCGCTGAGCCGTTTGGCGGCGCGGCCGGTGGGGGCGCACAGGGCTACCCGCTCGGCCTGATTTTCCAGCAGCTGCAAAATGGCGTTGACCGTGGTGGTCTTGCCAGTGCCGGGGCCGCCGGTGAGCACAAGGCAGTTCTCTGTCATAGCCTTGCGGATGGCTTCCCTTTGCAGGGGGGCATAGGCAAAGCCCTGCGTCAACTCTAAGATCTGGATGTTTTTATCCAGCTCCCGCACGGTATTCTTGCCGCGCTTTGCCAGCAGATTCAGCCGGTCGGCAATGTCCTGCTCCGCAGCCAACAGATCCGGCAGGTAAATATAAGGTACCGCATCGAACATTTTCACGCACAGTTCTTCCGTCTCGATGCAATGATCCAGTGCACGGGCCAGCTTTTCCGGCGGCTGATGGATGAAGTTGGAGGCAGTGGCCAGCAGCTGTGCCCGGGGCAGACAGGTGTGGCCGTTGCCCGCGTTGTGGCGTAAGGTGCGCAGCAGGGCCGCTTCCAGCCGCTGGGCACAGTCCCCTTCCATGTGGTAATACTGGGCGATGCTGTCCGCGTGGCGGAAATCCAGCTGTAACGGCTCGCCGCACAGCAGATAGGGGTTGGACGCAATAGCCTGCATTGCCCCCACGCCAAAGGCCTTGAACACCTCCATGGCCTTGCGGGGACTGATCTCGAACTGCGCCAGATAGGCGATGAGCTCCCGCATGCCGAACATCCGCTTGAACTCCTGCTGAATGCGATCGGCTTTATCCGGCGAGATGCCGGGGATCTTGGTCAGCCGGGCGGGGTCGTTGGCGATGACCTCCAGCGCTTCAGCCCCGAACATATCAATGATCTTATCCGCAGTCCTTGCGCCGATATACGGCAGGGAACGGCTGGCCAGAAAGGCATACACCGCTTCCAGATCCTTGGGCATATCGGTTTCGCATTCCTGCGCGTGGAACTGGCGGCCATAGGTGGCGTGGTTTTCGTATCGGCCGCGGCAGATGACGCTTTCCCCTGCGTGCAGCTCGCCTACGATGCCGCAGACCACCGTGAGTACCCCGCCGCCGGAGATTTCGAACACCACATAGCCGTTATCCTCGTTCTCGTAGATGATATCCTCCACGACGCCTTCAATCTGTTCCAACTGCTCGTCCACCAGCTCCACCTCCTTTGCACAGATATTATAAGTATAGCCCTTTTGGCGGGATTTGTAAATTGTAGAATCCGTAAAATACCCCGGCGGCTCTCGCCTTTTTCCGGCGGTTGTGCTATACTGGGCGCAAACACTACGTCACGAAATGAGGAGCAACAATGGAGATCATCATTCATCAGGCCATTCTGCACGTTCTGGATACCACCATGGATGCGCCGGTGCTCAGCGGCGGGCCCATGGAGCTGACCGCCGAAAAAAACGCCTACCTGCAGAACCACATTGAAAAGCTGCTGGCCAGCGACGATATCCGTCAGTGCCGCCCGCTGCCAGACTCGGCCTTTAAAAATGAGCTGGAGCACAATCAGGACTTCGTGGATCTTTCCTGCCGCATTGCCGGGGTGCTGTTCGACTATATGCACGCCCACACCACCATCCCCGGGGCAGACCTTGCCGTGGTGGATTTTACCCGGGACGGTGCGCCGTGGCTGGGCATCCTGAAGCTGAACTACAAAAACGGCTACACCCACTATACCGAAAACGTAGAGGGTGCCCCGGTGAACTCCATCATCCAGCAGCGCGCCTGCCTGCCTACCCAGAGCGGTAAGGTAGAGGAGGGCGCACTGGTAGACCTGACCGATTACTCCATGCGGCTGCTGGAAAAGAAGTACGATATTGACGGCCACAAGGAGTTTTACCTTTCCACCGTGGTGTTCCAGTACACCACCGCCCAGCCGGAAAAGAAAAAACTGCAGGCCATTCAGGAAGCCGCCGTGCAGGCTGTGCAGGAAAACTACGCTGAAACGCCCCATGTGGAGGCACAGGTAGCCATGATGATCGCCAATCAGGCCGCTGACAACGACAATCAGGTGTCCATCCAGCAGGTGCGCCAGCAGTTGGAGGAGGAATACCCCCTCGCCGCCGTGCCCTTTGACGACTATGTGGAAAAGAGCGATGTCATTGACAGCGCCGCCCAGCCGGTGACCGTGACCCCCGCCCGCATCCGCCGCATGGAGAGTCGCAGCCTGCGCACCGCCAACGGCATTGAGGTAAAGATCCCCACGGAGTTATTGAACGCCGAATCGGAGGTAGAATTCCTGCACGCTGATGACGGCAGCATCTCCCTGCTGATCAAAAATGTCATTTTGTAAGCTGTAACAGCAAAATCTTGCAAAACCCTGCGTTTAGCCTTGCTATCCGCAGGGTTTTGTGCTATACCTGTGTTGTATCTTTCGTAGTATACGTGTTACGACTTAGAGGAGGAAATTTTATGGAACTGGCTCTCATCACCGCGCAGCAGGTCGTGGTCTTGTTCCTGCTGATCGGCACAGGCATGGTGGCGGTCAAGACCGGTGTGCTCAAGCTGGAAAACAAGCAGGCGCTTTCCAATCTGCTGGTGTACATCATCGTGCCGGCCATGGTGGTAAACTCTTACCGCATGGAGTTCAGCGCCCAGATCCTGCGTAATCTGCTGGCGGCTTTTGGCATGAGTGTCCTGTCCGTTCTGCTGGGCACCGTGATCACCCTGTTGCTCACGGCACGCAAGACCGGCAGCCGGATGCCCATTTTCCGGTTTGCCTGCATTTTTTCCAACGCGGCATACATGGGCTTCCCGCTTATTTCGGCGCTGTTCGGCTCCGAGGGTCTTTTGTATGCCAGTGCCTACGTTACCGTGTTCAACATTCTGCTGTGGACGCTGGGTTATGGCCTTGTCAGCGGTGGTTCCAGTGTAAAAGAGGTTGCCCGCAGTCTGGTGCGCACCCCGGTACTGTATGCCATTGTGGTGGGGCTGGGCATCTATCTGCTGCAGATCCCGCTGCCTGCCCTGATCACTCAGCCGCTGGAGCTGCTGGCCGGGGTGAACACCCCGCTGTCCATGCTCATCACCGGGATGCTGATCGCCGCCGGTGACGTGCGCAGCATCGTGACTGACAAGCACATCTGGAAGCTTGCGTCCGTGCGTATGCTGCTGATCCCGGCGGCCACGCTGGCGCTATTCGGGGTGCTGGGCTTCCACGGCACTGCTGCACAGGTGGTCACGCTGCTGGAATGCTGCCCGGCGGCCGCCATCACCTCGGTATTTGCGGTGCAGTTCGGTCACGATGAGCACTTTGCCGCCGGAAGCGTGGTGCTGACCACTCTGCTCAGCATCGTCACCCTGCCGCTGTGTGCGCTGATCATCACCATGGTGATGTAAGACGCTGTGCGGTAGTGCTGTATTTATATTGTAAGAAGAGCCGCCGTGCATCGTGTTGTACAGCGGCTCTTTGCTTTGACAAGCAGAGAACATTCCCGGCCATTGCCACACAAAACAAAAAAGCCATCGCTTTTGCATTTCTGCATCAACGATGGCTTCGTATTGGAGCGGCCGACGAGGCTCGAACTCGCTACCTCCACCTTGGCAA
>ERZ791626.806-NODE-806-length-30591-cov-4.065038_pt1 | contig 30591 bp, 28 predicted proteins | sample MGYA00510266_ERZ791626 | MGnify/ENA primary metagenome ERZ791626 (study PRJEB30046, sample SAMN00715208) | human gut metagenome | study: EMG produced TPA metagenomics assembly of the A metagenome-wide association study of gut microbiota in type 2...
GCGCCATCATCTTCATATGCCATCTTATTTTTTAGGGACATTTACTGAATATCCCCAAAAACTTATAGATTCAGTAATCCATTCGGGACATCCATTTTTATAATTTTATTTTCTCTATCAACAGAGATCACAAAATCATCATTCGCCGGAATAAGCAGTTCAGAGGCATCACGATCCACAACAAACAACGTATTTATTGTCGAATCATCTATATGTACAATTTTCCCCAAGATACCATGATGTTTGTCGACGACTGTATATCCCAAGAAATAATCTCCGGGAGCAATATAATCTTCCCCCTCCATTTCTAAATAAGATTTCGGGAAATAAACGTCCAAATTAGTAAAAACTCTGGCATCACTGTCAGTATCGACATCTTCTAATTTGAAAAGGGCGGTCATCTCCCCCTTAAACCTATATTCTTCTATGTAAAACGGGACGAAGATGCCATCTATCTCGCACACAATATAGGGGCAATCCGTACGGTCAAATACATCGTCGGTAAAAGAAAAAGATATTTCTCCGTGTATGCCGTGAGGTTTATTGAACTGTCCTATTTTTATTAATTCTTCTCTCGTAATCATGACTACAAACGGGTAATTCTCGCCCCTAATTTATTCAATCTTTTATCAATATCCTGATATCCCCTATCTATCTGATCAATATTATGAATCGTACTGATACCGTCTGCCGACATGGCGGCTATCAATAAGGCAATACCTGCACGAATATCCGGAGAAACCATTGTCGCCGCACGTAATGTATGAGATTTCCCCTGCCCGATTACAGCAGCTCTATGCGGATCGCATAATATAATTTGAGCTCCCATATCAATCAATTTATCGACAAAAAACAAACGACTCTCGAACATTTTCTGATGAATCAGCACACTTCCTTTTGCTTGTGTCGCAACAACTAAAAATACGCTCAACAAATCTGGAGTCAACCCCGGCCAAGGCGCATCAGCAAAAGTCATGATCGACCCGTCGATAAAAGTTTCTATTTCATAATAATCGTGATGCGGCACATGTATATCGTCACCTTCCTGATTTAACGTAATCCCTAAACGGCGAAAACTATCCGGAATAATTCCCAAATCGTTATAGGAAACATTTTTAATCCGAATATCAGAGCCGGTCATTGCCGCCATCCCGATAAAACTCCCGACTTCTATCATATCGGGCAATATAGTATGAGAACATCCCTCTAATGATTCTACTCCTTCGACGGTCAGCAGATTTGATCCGATACCCGAAATTTTTGCGCCCATTTTATTCAACATTTTGGAAAGCTGCTGCAAATAAGGCTCACACGCTGCATTATATATCGTTGTCGTACCTTTTGCCAACACTGCAGCCATAAGTATATTGGCTGTACCGGTCACCGAGGCTTCATCCAATAACATATAAGCACCTTTCAATTCTCTCGCTGTAATTTCATACAACTGCTGTTCGGGATAATATGTAAAATCTGCCCCTAACTTTTGAATACCGATAAAGTGAGTATCTAACCGTCTCCGGCCGATCTTGTCACCTCCCGGCTTGGGTATAACCGCCATCCCGAAACGAGCGACCAACGGTCCGACAATCATAACAGAACCTCGCAATGATGCGCTACGCCGTAAAAAATCTTCACAATGCAGATAATCCAAGTTCACATTATCCGCTTTAAAACTGTAGGCATTAACCCCTATATGCTGCACTGTGACTCCCATGTCTCTCAATAATTGTATCAAATTATTTACATCCAAAATATCGGGAATGTTATAAATTTTAACTTCTTCGGATGTAAGCAATGTAGCACAAATAATCTGTAAAGCTTCATTCTTAGCGCCTTGCGGAACAATATCCCCCTGTAGACGATGTCCCCCTTCTATAACAAACGATGCCATATTGTGTCGGAATTTGATTGTTTTTGTGAAAGATACAAAAAAAGCGGTTATCTACCCGCTTTTCTCATATTATTTTTATTCTTTTTCTGAAGAAACTCTTTCGACTCCTTCAATCGGAAAGTTTCCGGACTAAGATCGATTCTCCCATGGGAATATTCTCTTAGATCCTTGAATATTTTATCGTCATCAACAACCTCCTTATTCCAAGTAAGAAAAGATTTCTTCATATGATTGGCCAATAAAGAAATCAGTTGATCCCGTTCCGGGCCATCGGGGTAATCTTCACATTTCTTTATCATACGCTCAAGAGTCTTTCCATAATGTCTATAACGAATCGGAGTTAAAGTATACGGAATTCTATCCGGCTTAGTACGAAGATTCTCTTTCCGAATAATTTCATAAGGATAATCAATATCTAACTTAAAATCGGACATAATAGCCAAATGATCCCACAATTTATGTTTAAAATCATCGACATCCCTAAGATGGGGAAACAAGTTTCCCATGATGTTTATAATCGTATTTGCACAACGAGTACGCTCTTCACGGTCCTCTATCGACACGCAATGATCTATCATTTGCTGAACATTACGTCCATATTCGGGCATGATCAACTTTTTTTGTTGTGTATTATAATCGGGCATAATTAAAAATATTTAGTTATAAAACTTTATGTTTCGGCTTAGTTGCTACAAACTCCTTTAAATAAAAAGGTTCGAAATAAGCAACATCCTTAAAATCTCTCTCTCTGAAAGCTTTTTCTGCCAAAGCCAACATATCAGAGGCCAAAGGATTTATATCTTTATCTAAAAAAAGGGCTTTCGGATTTGTCAATACCGAACGGCACTTCGCAGCTCCGTTGCCAAAAAATAAAACAGATTGTTCTCTCAAAAAGTTCTCATAAGTGTCGGCTTCGATAATATCGGCAGATACGGGCTTCACAGGATTTAAAGATAAATCATAAATAGCAGAATAGACCTCCATGCGCCGTGCATCGATCATCGGACAAAACAAAGTATTTTCTGGATATTTTTCCCTAAACATTACATGACAGGTCATTATTTCAAGAGTATTTATACCTATCAACGGTATTCCCAACCCGAAACAAAGACCTTTTGCCATAGATACTCCGATTCTGAGTCCGGTATAAGAACCCGGTCCGCAACTGACAGCAACGGCATCTAACTTAAAACCGTAATGCTTTGCCATATCGATAGCTTCCTTCACATATCCACCCAAACATGAAGCATGAGAAGGTCCTTCATAATTTTCCCGGCGAAATATAACTTGTCCTTCATGTGTCAACGCCACCGAACAGACAGATGTAGAAGTTTCTATATTTAAAAGAGTCGCCATCTATTCTTGTAATAATTAATATTTTATTTTGCAAAAGTAGCTGTTTTTTTTCATTTTCCCTGTATGATTCAGAATATATTCCAATCACTTATTAAAAAGTTCAGGAAACAAACATTCTATCTTCTCTCTGAGATTATACACTCTTTCTTTGACCTGTTCTTCATTTATTCCTAACGCACGACCAATTTCATCATAATTTTTTCTTAGGATCAAAAATCCGATCAAAATACGATCTCTAACATTCATATTTTTTACGATATTCAGAATAAAAATGCGATTATAAAGAGCAACATCATACTCATCAAAAATAGAATATTGATTTTCTTGTTTTAAATACATAACTTTGTTTTTGTTTCTTGATCGGGAGATAAAATAGTTCTTTATAAAAGTAAATGACATTCTCGATGAATATTGCCATAGTCTGAATTTATTCCGATTTTTAAATATCAGGTAATTTACATTCTGTATTATATTTAAAGCTTCATCCCGATTTCGTGTCAACAAAACTATAAATTTGAATAAAAGAGTTTGAAACTTCCCCGACTCCTTGTCCAGATTAAAGTTTTCCATTTGCTTGTCAAACTAACATTAAACAAAAAGAAACCTCCATCCGTTCTGTCTGAATGAGAAAGGTACAGAAACACAACAACTCTTTGCGTGTCTGGATGGAGGTTTTATACTTACACAAGCAGAACTACACACTGGGAGTTTTGTATTTCCGTACCTTTCTCAACAATAAAAATAGATATAAATCTGAACAAAAAATTTATTTTTGATATTATTTTAAAACAATAAAGACATTTTTACTCATATATTTACTTAAAATATCAATAATATATCTATAAATCAAGATAATAAAACAAACACATTTACTCAGTATAAAATTTCTCGTCCGATAAAGAATCGTGCAGACAAGTTTCTAATCTCAAAAAACATTGATACCAATAAAATAAGCATTTTTTTTTATTTAATGACCATTGAAACAGAATTAAAATTAATTTTGCAAAAACATTAATTACAATGATACATTCAATGACCGGGTTCGGCAAAGCTATTGCCGAACTGCCCAATCGAAAAATCACAGTAGAAATAAAATCTCTAAATAGTAAACAACTCGATTTATCGACTCGTATTCCGGCTATATATCGTGAGAAAGAAATGGAAATACGATCAGAAATCGCCAAAAGATTAGAGCGCGGGAAAGTCGATTTTTCTATTTTTATAGAAAATATCGGTCGGGATGCTTGTACTCAACTCAATATGCCTGTCATAGAAGGATATTATCAACAAATTAAAGAGGTTTCTGAAACATTGAAGATAGCTTTACCGACAGACTGGTTTCAAACATTGCTTCGTCTTCCCGAATCGATGAAAACCGATACAATGGAATTAGAAGACAACGAAGGAGATATATTGATGCAAACAATAGACAAGGCAATCGGACAATTGGAAGAGTTCAGGCAACAAGAAGGAGTAATGCTCCAAAAACTGTTTACCCAAAAGATCGATAATATCGCATCTCTTCTCAAAGAGGTTGAGCCATATGAACAGGAACGCGTTGAAAAAATTAAAGTCAGAATACATGAAGCCCTAAGCAAAATAGAAAATTTCGATTATGACAAAAACCGATTTGAACAGGAAATGATTTTCTATATCGAAAAATTAGATATTAACGAAGAGAAACATCGTCTGGACAATCATTTGAAATATTTCATAGAAACAATGGCCTCCGGTAAAGGACAGGGAAAAAAACTCGGTTTTATCAGTCAAGAAATGGGGCGAGAGATCAACACATTAGGTTCTAAAGCCAACCATGCGGAATTACAAAAAATAGTCGTTCGCATGAAAGATGAATTAGAGCAAATCAAAGAACAAGTTCTTAATGTAATGTAATTGTTATGCAAGGGAAACTAATCATATTTTCAGCGCCATCAGGTTCAGGGAAATCGACGATTATAAATTACTTGTTACAACAAAATCTCAACCTGGCCTTTTCTATATCCGCAACATCCCGCGCTCCGAGAGGAAACGAGAGGAACGGAGTAGAATATTATTTTATGAGTCCAGAAGAATTCAAAACAAAAATCTCCAACAACGAATTTCTCGAATATGAAGAAGTATATGCGGATAAATTTTACGGTACATTAAAATGTGAAGTGGAGAGACTTGTTGCCAAAGGAAAAAATGTTGTTTTCGATGTCGATGTTGTTGGCGGAATAAATATAAAAAAGTTTTATGGAGATCGGGCTTTATCGATATTCATCCAACCTCCAAGTGTGGAAGTCTTACGCCAAAGATTAACAGGTCGTGGGACAGATGCTCCGGATGTTATCGAGTGCAGATTGAACAAAGCGGAATACGAACTTTCTTTTGCTTCCCAATTCGATATTGTTATCGTCAATGATAATCTGGAAGACGCTCAAAAACAAGCGTTGCAAGCTATACAGAATTTTACGGTTCATTAAATCATGAAAATAGGAATATTCTCCGGATCTTTTAATCCGATACATACAGGACATCTGATTATAGCCAACTATCTTTGCGAGTTTGAAGAGCTGGACGAAATATGGTTTGTCGTATCACCTCAAAATCCGCTGAAATCCAAGAAAGATTTGTTATCGGACATTCATAGAATAACGATGGTAAAGAAAGCTATCCGTGGAAACCGGAAATTCAAATATTGTGATATAGAATTTTCTTTGCCCCTACCCTCGTACACTGTACGAACATTAAAAACATTAAAAGAAAAATATCCCGAAAATGAATTTCATCTAATTATAGGTTCGGATAACTGGCTCATTTTCGACCGTTGGAAAGATTACCAGGAAATTTTAGACAATTATCCTATTTTTATATATCCTCGTCTCGGATATGAAATAGCTTCTAAAAATTATTTAAACGGCAAAAATATTCAAATAGCCAAAAGTCCGATAATCGAAATATCTTCAACCTTTATTAGAGAAGGTATTTCCAAAGGAAAAAATATGAACTATTATATGCCTTCGAATGTATATCGATATATTCTGTCAAAGGCATTGTATCAACCGCAAACATAAATTATGGATAACTATATTTTTTCAAAAAACACAATCGAGTTTGTTACAGTCGGTGTCGAATTTTGCGCCTTAATGGAAAAAGTTCAGGAAAGCGAAAAATGCGAATTTATAGATACCACCGTAAAGATTCTTCCTTTGCTCTATCTCAAAGCGATATTGCTTCCGGACTCAAATGAGGAGAACGGAGAATATGACATAAATATAGAACATTTTGTTACTGAAGAAATTTATGAATATATTCGCAATAGTATAGAACAAATATTAGGTGAACAAGATTCATATCTTGAGGTTTTCCATGCAGATATGCAATACAGTGAAAGTCCTATCATTGCATATATATCTGAAGATCTTACCGATATATATCAAGATATTAAAGATTTCATATCGGTATATAGCTTGGGAAACGAAGATTGTATGCGTGTATCCTTGAACGAATGCAAAAACAATTTTATGGATTATTGGGGACAGAAACTCGTAAATGTTTTAAGGGCTTTACATTCGCTAAAATACTCTTCAGAAGAGTCGGAAGATATAGAAACGCATCATCATGACAACATAAAACCGACAAACGGAAATAATCTATTTTCCCAACGCCAAGAATCATGGAAGGAAGATATGAACATGGATGAATGGAATAAATGGAATGAATAAATATAAACCAATAAAAATATCAAAAGAAGAAATATCTAAACTGGAAACAGACGCTTTTTCAGGACGTATTATCGTGGTCCAAAATGAACAAGATATAGAAAAAGCGGTTTCATATCTTTCGGATTTTCCTATTCTGGGAGTAGATACCGAAACCCGACCCTCTTTTAGAAAAGGAAAATCTCATACTGTTGCTCTCATCCAAATCGCAACAGAAGATACATGTTTTCTTTTCAGAATAAATCGAACAGGTTTTACTCCCACATTGAAAACATTATTTGAAGATCCGAATATTACAAAAATCGGGTTGTCATTAAAAGATGATTTTTCTATGCTTCACAAAATAGCACCGTTCGAACCAAAAGGTTTTATCGAACTGCAAAGCTACGTGAAACAATTCAATATAGAAGACATGAGCTTGCAAAAGATATATGCTATTCTTTTCGGGAAGAAAATATCCAAATCTCAAAGATTATCCAATTGGGAAGCCGATATACTTTCTGATGCTCAAAAAAGATATGCAGCAACCGACGCATGGGCTTGTGTCCGTATATATAAAAGTCTTTCGACAGAGTGTTTTTCTGATTTTTATAAAAACAGATCTGCATTGCAAGAGATAGTTTAATTTCGCTTTAATTAAGTATATTACAGAAATGAAAAAATCAAATTTAATAACTATCATATTATTAATTTATTTGGGTGTTATGGCTTATATCGGCTGGCCCAAATTTATCGAAGCCGGCCAATACGTCGAATATTTTGCGATTATATTAGTTACTCTAATCGTAATATTTTTACTTAGGGTCGTTTTGCGTAAAAAAGAACGGTTAAAAAGAGAACGGCAACAGCAACAAGATTTATCTGAATAACTAAAACAAAACCGATATGTCAAAGAAAATAATAATCATCACATGTTTGATCTGCCTGAGCTTTTCTATTTCAGCCCAGACAGAGAGAGGACATTGGCTATTGAATCCGCAATTCACGGCATTTGACTTAAGCGGAACAAACAACGATCTGGATAAAGATAATCGATTTAAACTCGGAATGGGTTTTAAAGGCGGTAATTTTTTATGCGACAGATTGGCTTTATTAGTAGGTGTAGGATTTAAAGTCGATCGACAAAATGATTATAAGGACAATAGCATAAACTTAAACACGGGATTGCGATATTATCTTTTTTCGAAATTATATTTGTCGGCAGAATTGGGGTATGACAAGGTATGGCTTAGAGAATACAGTTCGAATATTACCCGAAAAAGAGATTATTTTTATTTCGGAGCTGATTTGGGATATTCGATATTCGTATCCCAAAATGTCGCAATAGAACCAGACGTTTATTGGAAATACAGTTTCACCGACCAAAGGAATGAATACGGATTTAAAATCGGTATCGGTGTATTTTTCTAATAAAAAAATTAATGCAAGGTTTACAGCCACTTCCTTTAGTTTGATCTCAAAAAAATAAGATATAAAAATACAGGTAACCGGTTAAAATGATTTGCACCCCAAAAGTTTTTGTCTAACTTTTGGGGTGCAGATCATTTTGAACCTTTTCTATAATCGGATAATATTTAACTCGTCTAACTTATAAACATCACTTAAAATTCCGATTACCTCGTACTTTCATATTTCCTTATAGACAGATAAACAACAATACTGTTCCGACTTTTAGCAGTCTTTCATATTCGGCTTCTCCAACCCATAACCGTATTTTTTATCTGCAACTTTCAGCAAATAGGCAACAATAAACGATAAAGTGGCAAAACCGGTAAAGACAAACATAGGTACCGTATAATCATAAAGATTTGCATTATTTTCATTCCCGACAATACAATAATTATCCAATACCCATCCGATAAGGTTAGGTACTCCCCACAAACCTATATTCTGAATAAAAAAGATAAGTGCATACGCTGTTCCCAACTGGCGAGCAGGGAAAATTTTAGTAACGCTCGGCCACATCGCTGACGGAACAAGAGAAAATGCAATACCTAAAATAATCATCAGGATTATCGCCACGAGATAATTGGTGATGAAAGGTAATGCGTAGATACAGTGAACTCCAATAAGCATTGCTGCCCCCAACATCATAATACTCGCACCTTTTCCTTTGCAATCGAGATAAATACCGAATACAGGTGTTAGGATCAATGCTCCCAAAGCCGGCAGGCCGGCAATTGTACCTGCCAAATTATCACTGATTCCGTATTTATTGATCATAAGTTCAGAAGCAAATTTCTGGAACGGGAATACACAGGAATAGAATAATACGCATAATAAAGCGATCAACCAGAAACCCGGATTAATCAAAATATTTTTTACATCTTTGAAACTGAACTTACTCTCGTCTTCCTCTTCTGCATAATCTTCTTGCTTATCAAGCTTTCGATCCATCACAGCATATATAAAAAACGTCACCAATCCGACAACTAACAAAACCAAACCTAAAAGTACCGGAGTCGATATAGAAAAACTCTTTGCCAAAGGAATAGATACCGAATAAGCGACTTGAGAACCTATACGAGCCAATGCTACTTGAATTCCCATCGCAGTACCGAGCTCTTTCCCTTTAAACCACTTTGCAATAATTTTAGTAACGGTAATCCCTGCGACTTCTGCTCCGACTCCAAAAATAGAATAACCGGCTGCTGCCATAAAAACACCTTGCTTGTAACCGAAAAACGTTGCTTCTGTCGAAATATTCGCTGTCATGCCATAATACTGCAAAGCCGTACCGAACACCATCAAAATCGCAGCAATTTTTCCTGTCAATCGTATTCCGAAACGGTCAAGCATCAAGCCGCCCCAAATCAACATCAACAAAAATACGTTCAAAAAGCTATATGCTCCCGTAAAGAATCCAAAATCACGACTGGTCCAATCTAAATTAGCTTCTAACATAGTTTTCAGCGGAGCCATAATGTCGTTTACAAAATATGCCGCCATCATGGTGAAAGCGACAATTCCCAACGCAGACCAACGCACGAGAACAGAATCTCTTAAAGTTCTTTCCTTTTCCATCTTCTTATTTTAAATTATTTTTCAAGTATCAATACACAAAAAGAAACGGAAAGCAAAAAGTCCCCCTGAGCTTTCCATTTTCCTTATTTATTCCGAATACGAGAGATAACGTTATCTCCCCCTTTATTTTTTTACCAACAATACTACATTTTCTACATGATGAGTATGTGGAAACATATCTACCGGCTGAACTTTTTCGACACGATATTTTTCATCCAACAGATTCAGATCCCGCGCCTGAGTTGCAGGATTACAACTGACATAAACGATTTTTACAGGTTCGGCAAACAAAATGGTCTTTATGACATCATCATGCATCCCGGCTCTCGGAGGATCGGTAATAATAACGTCAGGTCGGCCATGTTCATTTATAAAATCCTGTGTAAGAATATCCTTCATATCTCCGGCATAAAACAATGTATTACTGATGCCATTCAATTCAGAATTTACCTTTGCATCTTCAATCGCCTCCGGAACATACTCTATTCCTATCACTTTTCGGGCACGGCAGGCCACAAAGTTTGCAATAGTCCCAGTTCCCGTATATAAGTCATAAACAAGTTCTTCTCCGGTAAGCCCAGCAAAATCTCGAGCTATTTTATATAACTCATACGCCTGTTCAGAATTGGTCTGATAAAAAGATTTCGGTCCTATTTTGAATTGTAATCCCTCCATCGACTCCAATATATAATCCCGACCTTTGAACACATGAACCTCTTGGTCGGTAATCGTATCATTAGCTTTCTGGTTTATTATATATAATAAAGAAGTAATTTGAGGAAAGGTATCCGCAAGATATTCCATCATAGCGTCAATCTTAGACCTATCATTTTCAAAAAAAACGACGATCAACATAACCTCACCGGTTGATGCCGTACGAATTATGATATTACGCATCAATCCCTGCTGCTCTCTCAGATCAAAAAAAGAATAATCATGATCAAGAGCGAATTTTCGAATAGCCAACCGAATGTCATTAGAGATATTATCCTGCAGCCAGCAAGTTTTTATATCCAATACCTTATCGAACATTCCGGGAATATGGAATCCTAAAGCATTTCGAGAATCAAAAGTTTGTGTAGACTGCAATTCTTCTTGAGTAAGCCAAGACTTATTCGAAAAAGTAAATTCCAGCTTATTACGGTAAAAACGAGTCTTCTCCGAGCCTTTTATCGCAGAAATTTCCGGTAAATCGATTTTTCCGATTCGAGAAAGGTTATCAAAAACCTGCTGTTGTTTATATGCTATTTGTTTTTCATACGGGATATGCTGCCACTTGCATCCTCCACATACACCAAAATGCGAACAAAATGGCTCAACACGCATTTCGGAATACTTATGATACTTCAATATCCGCCCTTCAGCATAACGATGTTTTTTTCTATATAATTGCAAATCGACAATATCTCCGGGAGCGGCAAACGGAACAAAAACGACTAAATCGTCAATCCGGGCTATCGCCTTGCCTTCAGCAGCCACATCTGTAATTTCGACCTGTTCTATAACAGGAAGCTCTTTCTTTTTACGTGCCAAAATAGTACTTTTAAAACAAAAACAAATTTGGTCAAAGTTAAGCATATTTCTTAAACAATCTATACGGATATTCCAAAAATCAATGACAGGTCAAAATTATTCTCAGAATTTTTGCATATTTAATCATAACTCATATTTTTGTAAAGAGTTAACCCTTTGTTACATTTATTTTAAGAACAAAGACATATTAATAATTTTATTTATACTATGAAGAGTGTTTATACTTTCGGGAACGGCAAAGCAGAAGGCCGTTCTGACATGAAGAATCTGTTGGGAGGAAAAGGTGCCAATCTTGCTGAAATGAATCTGATCGGAGTTCCTGTACCTCCCGGTTTCACGATCACAACTGAAGTTTGTACAGCCTATAATAAAGAAGGGAAAGATGCAGTTGTAAAATTAATTAAGGCTGATGTAGAAAAAGCGATGGCCCATGTAGAGAATCTGATGGGAACAAAATTCGGTGATGCAAAAAATCCCTTATTGGTTTCCGTTCGTTCCGGAGCAAGAGTCTCTATGCCGGGTATGATGGATACGGTATTAAATTTAGGACTGACAGATGAAGCGGTAGAAGGTATTGCAAAAAAATCGGGAAACCCTCGCTTTGCATGGGACTCTTACCGCCGTTTCGTTCAAATGTACGGAGATGTCGTATTGGGAATGAAACCCAAAAGTAAAGAAGATATCGATCCGTTCGAAGAGGTAATGGACGAAGTTAAAAAACAAAAAGGGGTAAAAAACGACACCGAACTGGAAGTCGAAGACCTCAAACTCTTAGTAAAGAAGTTCAAAGCTGCTGTAAAGGAACGCACAGGTAAAGATTTTCCGGATTCTCCGTGGGAACAACTATGGGGAGCTATTTGTGCCGTATTCGATAGTTGGATGAACGAACGGGCCATCTATTATCGTCGCATGAACCAAATCCCCGAAGAATGGGGAACTGCCGTAAACGTACAGGCAATGGTATTCGGAAATATGGGTGAAACTTCTGCTACCGGAGTTGCATTTACGAGAGATGCCGCTACCGGAGAAGATATATTTAACGGTGAATATCTGATCAACGCACAAGGAGAAGATGTCGTTGCCGGAATCAGAACTCCACAACAAATCACGATCGAAGGATCTCGCAGATGGGCTGCATTGCAAGGTATATCGGAAGAAGAACGTGCAAGCAAATACCCTTCGCTGGAAGAAGCGATGCCTGCTTGTGCTAAAGACCTGATCGAAACACAACAGAAACTCGAAGACTACTTCAAAGACATGCAGGACCTTGAATTTACGATTCAAGACGGTAAGTTATGGTTATTGCAAACCCGTAACGGAAAACGTACCGGAGCTGCTATGGTAAAAATCGCCATGGATATGCTTCGGGAAGGTGTCATCGACGAGAAAACCGTACTCAAAAGAATGGAACCGCAAAAGCTGGACGAATTATTACATCCGGTATTCGATAAAAAAGCGATGAAAGAGGCTAAAGTAGTAGCCAAAGGACTTCCTGCATCTCCGGGTGCAGCAACCGGAATGATCGTATTTTTCGCAGATGATGCGGAAGAATGGGCGGAAAAAAGGAAAAAAGTAATTTTGGTACGGATCGAAACCTCTCCGGAAGACTTACGCGGAATGAACGTAGCTCAAGGCATTCTGACAGCTCGAGGAGGTATGACTTCCCACGCAGCCGTAGTAGCTCGTGGCATGGGGAAATGCTGTGTATCGGGAGCTGGAGAAATAAAAGTAGATTATAAAGCCCGCACTTTGGAAATGGGCGGTCACATTTATAAAGAAGGAGATTGGATTTCTCTGAACGGATCGACCGGAGAAGTTTATGACGGACAGGTAAACACCGTTGATGCCGATTTAAGCGGAGATTTTGCAAAAATTATGGAGTTGGCGGAGAAATACACCAAAATGGATGTAAGAACCAATGCTGATACGCCTAAGGATGCTGCCGTTGCACGTAAATTCGGAGCAAAAGGTATCGGACTTTGCCGTACAGAACACATGTTCTTCGAAGGTGATCGAATTAAAGCCATGCGAGAAATGATTCTTTCTAAAGATGAAGAAGGCCGCAGAGAAGCTTTGAAGAAACTGCTTCCTATGCAGCGTCAGGACTTCGAAGGTATCTTTATGGCAATGGACGGTTTCGGAGTAACGATACGTCTTCTCGATCCTCCTTTGCACGAATTCGTACCTCACCAGTTAGCTACACAAAAAGAACTGGCCGCAGAGATGGGGCTTTCTATAGAAGAAGTAAAACTTGCATGCGATTCGTTGGAAGAATTCAACCCTATGTTAGGACACCGTGGCTGCCGATTGGGATGTACATATCCTGAAATTACCGAGATGCAAGCTCGTGCCATTATCGAAGCTGCACTCGATGCAAAAGCCAAAGGAGCAAAAGTGATTCCTGAAATCATGGTTCCTCTGGTAGGCATAGTCGAAGAATTAAAAATGCAGGCTGCTATCATTCATCAAACTGCAGAAAAAGTGTTCTCGGAACGCAATGATCAAATCGAATATAAAGTAGGAACAATGATCGAAGTTCCCCGCGCTGCATTAACTGCCGATAAAATAGCGGAAGTAGCCGATTTCTTCTCTTTCGGAACAAATGACTTGACCCAAATGACATTTGGATTTTCTCGAGATGATGCCGGTAAGTTCCTGAAAATATATCAAGAAAAAGGAATATTAAAAAACGATCCGTTTGCAATCCTCGATCAACAAGGTGTAGGACAATTGGTACGTATGGGAACAGAAAAAGGTCGTGCTACCAAACCGAAACTGAAAGTCGGTATTTGCGGTGAACACGGCGGAGAACCATCATCTGTCAAGTTCTGTGCCTCTCTCAACATGAATTACGTGAGTTGCAGTCCTTATCGTGTACCTATCGCACGGGTCGCTGCCGCCCAGGCTGCTATCGAGGACTAACCCCCTTTAATCTTACAATATCAGTTAGGCTGTAATACAAAATATTACAGCCTAATTTATATTTGAGGGGAAAAATAAAATCTATTATTCCTACAACTTATCAAATATTCTTCTTTACACTGTGATCTCTTCAGTCTAACTACATCTATATTAATATCATAATAGCACTTTTCTCTACTTTTATAGAAATGAGTATGATCAACATTTATTATATAATCTTACATTCTCAATTTATTAATCCTTTATACAGAATTTTGTATTCATTTTAGTATCTTTGAAGTATCGGAAACATCTGTTGTGCATTTATGACGGGAATAAGACGATATAATACAGGTACTTTAATTTGGACAAAGACTTTGCCGAGGATATTATAAAAAACTTAAAGTATGAATACATTAATGATTCTTTTAGCGATATTTATTATAGGATATTTTTTTTTGATTGTCTTATTTATAGCGATATGCCCGTTTTTCAGTTATAAGACATTCCGATTTTTTATAAAAAAGTTTACTAATATAATGATTCCGGCATTAGGTTTAAGTTTTGCTATTTATGAAGGGGAATATTTAAACAGATTGTTAAACTATACAGATAAATATATCAATGAAGAAAAAGAGCATTACAAAAGAGACAAAGAGTTGTAATTTGCTTTCATTTTAGTATCTTTGAAGTATCGGAAACATCTGGTAGATCGAAAAAGAATGCCTATATTTGGTTGTGATTTGCTTTCATTTTAGTATCTTTGAAGTATCGGAAACATCTGTTCAAAATATGGATTTAAGATCACTTTAGTTGTGATTTGCTTTCATTTTAGTATCTTTGAAGTATCGGAAACATCGAATTCGGACATATAGGCTTTGTTCCCATTGTTGTGATTTGCTTTCATTTTAGTATCTTTGAAGTATCGGAAACATCTAGTAAAGACAGAAGCGGAACTCTGCAAAAGTTGTGATTTGCTTTCATTTTAGTATCTTTGAAGTATCGGAAACATCATATGTTTTTGGGGTAAATGTCAAAAAGAAGTTGTGATTTGCTTTCATTTTAGTATCTTTGAAGTATCGGAAACATCGCTTACGTATAAAAGCATGAAGAGCTACAAGTTGTGATTTGCTTTCATTTTAGTATCTTTGAAGTATCGGAAACATCGCAACTAACAAAAAGGATTATTTATTATTTGTTGTGATTTGCTTTCATTTTAGTATCTTTGAAGTATCGGAAACATCTTACACCATTAGTCGTCTGACCTGTCCAAGTTGTGATTTGCTTTCATTTTAGTATCTTTGAAGTATCGGAAACATCACGTTCCGTTAAGATCATCACCTGCATTAAGTTGTGATTTGCTTTCATTTTAGTATCTTTGAAGTATCGGAAACATCAAGTCGGGTTACTGGATATCGTAATCACGGGTTGTGATTTGCTTTCATTTTAGTATCTTTGAAGTATCGGAAACATCATAATAGAAATGTACCATTAAACATTGGTTGTTGTGATTTGCTTTCATTTTAGTATCTTTGAAGTATCGGAAACATCCTTAACACTGACATCATAAACGATCTGTCCGTTGTGATTTGCTTTCATTTTAGTATCTTTGAAGTATCGGAAACATCTCGATCTTTCGGACTATTCGAACAAGGAAGTTGTGATTTGCTTTCATTTTAGTATCTTTGAAGTATCGGAAACATCGCTTACGTATAAAAGCATGAAGAGCTACAAGTTGTGATTTGCTTTCATTTTAGTATCTTTGAAGTATCGGAAACATCGCAACTAACAAAAAGGATTATTTATTATTTGTTGTGATTTGCTTTCATTTTAGTATCTTTGAAGTATCGGAAACATCTTACACCATTAGTCGTCTGACCTGTCCAAGTTGTGATTTGCTTTCATTTTAGTATCTTTGAAGTATCGGAAACATCACGTTCCGTTAAGATCATCACCTGCATTAAGTTGTGATTTGCTTTCATTTTAGTATCTTTGAAGTATCGGAAACATCAAGTCGGGTTACTGGATATCGTAATCACGGGTTGTGATTTGCTTTCATTTTAGTATCTTTGAAGTATCGGAAACATCATGACTACTCTACAATAAACTTGTTTACTGTTGTGATTTGCTTTCATTTTAGTATCTTTGAAGTATCGGAAACATCTCCGATAAATCAGGCTTAAGGTTAAAGGTTGTTGTGATTTGCTTTCATTTTAGTATCTTTGAAGTATCGGAAACATCTAAACATCGTATAAGTTATTCATGCGGCCGGTTGTGATTTGCTTTCATTTTAGTATCTTTGAAGTATCGGAAACATCCGACAATTTGATGTTAAGCCTGTTTTGGCTGTTGTGATTTGCTTTCATTTTAGTATCTTTGAAGTATCGGAAACATCAAGGAGGAAACTTACCTTCAATTTCTACAGTTGTGATTTGCTTTCATTTTAGTATCTTTGAAGTATCGGAAACATCCAGGCATTGTAAAATTCCCTCTTGTCTGAAGTTGTGATTTGCTTTCATTTTAGTATCTTTGAAGTATCGGAAACATCTTGACCATCAATCATAAAAGGATTGTTACGTTGTGATTTGCTTTCATTTTAGTATCTTTGAAGTATCGGAAACATCATGATCTTTGTAAGATTTTATTAATTAATGACTTACAGAACAAATCAGAATAAAAAAAACGATGTTGTTTCCTATGAAAAATCCTGCACAATGGCAGGATTTTTCTTTTTAGAACAGTTCTAATTGCTGACCCGGAGTATTCACCGACATTGTTTTCTTACCATAGAAAAGTTCAATATTTCCGAATTGCTTATCTGTAATACACATAATTCCTACATTCCCATGCTCCGGGAGAAAAGACTTAACTCTTTTTATATGTACTTCTGCATTTTCGCTACTGGCGCAATGACGAACATAAATGGAAAATTGAAACATTGTAAAGCCATCCTTTTGCAGATTCTTCCTAAAATCTGTATATGCCTTTTTATCCTTTTTCGTTTCAGTAGGCAAATCAAATAGTACAAGTACCCACATAACACGATATTCACTAAATCGGTCCATCAAATTTCCGGATAGGATATTTTACGCAATTCTCCACTAAAGCACTTATACAAAGATGCCGTAGTTTGTCCGACTGCGACCATTAACGGACTTCGTTTTCCGGCAATGGTGGTTTCCAATGTAGGAATAGTAAGTAACCGGACTTTCAAATCTTTTGTCAACTCAGCATAATTTGCTCCTTGTTTAACCATGTCATAAACTAACCGATCTACATAGGGACGATATGGCTCCATAATATCATCTGCCAAGCAATAAGCATTATAGCGGTTGTGGTGATGTATTCCCAAAGTAGGTAAAAGCCCACTTGCCACTAACCCACGAGCAACAACAGCACGTAAAATAGCGTAACCATAATTCAATAAATTATTAGGCGGAATACCGTCCCTATCTCTTGTAAAACCTTCTATCCGAAACAAGTTTTTCCAATAATAAGCTGCAGCACGAGCTTCTTGATTATCCGGATCTCCACTTCTCACATTGGCCGCCCACACTCTCATACACTTTATCTCTTCTCCGGTACACTCTTTTAACACAGCTGCCTGATTCTCTATCTTAGCTTTTACCGTCTGCTGCCAAAGTTGTTTCGACAATGGCAGAGAAGCATCCAACTGCTGCCTAAACCTCTCGTTCTGTGTAGTATTTCCATGTAGAGGAAGTAATAAACCTACCGGCATACTTTTACTGTCACATGTCAGAACAGCACAATTATTTTCAAGGAATGCCTCCAATACCCCTGAAGTGATAGTTATCTGTTTATGATCCAATACTATAACACCGATATCCTCTATCGGTTTGGACACTTCTGATACTTGTTTAAAATATTCAGGAAGAGTGTTATTATCAACAACTTCCGGTAATCTTATTATTAATTGGGCATTTCTTAGTGACAGATAGGCAGGGTTTCCAAAATAAAGTGTTTTCTTAATCATAATACACAGATTTTAGTCATTAAGTTTCTAAGAGCTGTCTAAACTTTCCAATAAAAATACTATCAGGTCATTTTTGTGTTTTCTTCCGGTCTTTTTCCCCGTTTTCACTCGTCAGATATCCCGCTATCCTCCTCATAAAATCAGAAAAACATCCTCGAAAAGCACTCTCAAACCCAACCCAAGCAAAATTGAGACAGGCCCTAAGGAATTCCTCATAAATAATCTATTTTTAATATTCTCCTACTGAGACAATCTGCCCTATATGATTTACTCGGACTTTAACTATACCATCCAACTTATTAGGCGTTTGAATAAGCTCCCATGTAATTTTTCTTAAAGGTTTATTATCAATGACAGTAGTTTCCAGATGATGTCTAAACATATAATTTTTTGTCGAAATCTTCTGTACTCTAAATAAATTAGGACTGATCACCGCATAATTTTCCGGATTCAACAAATCCACTTCTTTCGGGTCGAATCCGGTTTTCTCATTAGGGAACACAAAATACTCGTTCTGTTTCATCGTAAACATAAACTGCCAGCCCTCACTTTTGTTATAATTCTTATCTATGACGGGCAAACCTAAATTCACCCGTGTGACAGCTTCAAAGAAAGAAACCACGACTTCGTCAAGTTCATACACAGGATTACCTTCAGCATCAAGCATCTCTTGTCCTGTCTTATCTAAAACAGGTTTTCGATAAATAGCCACGTGATGATTATTGCCTGTATTCACAAAATCCACAGGGATTTTCTTTCCTGTTTCATCTAAAATCAGATTTCCGTTTTTATCTTTCTTACCATGCAATGATTGCACTTTATTAATACCTCGAATAGTCACTCGCTTGATAGCTATTCCTTTCTCCTCATTCAGCCATATAGGATTCTCATCTAAGTTAACAAATGCTCTCTTGGCTTCTCCATCATATTCTCTCAAACGTTGCTCCAAAATAGAACGAACTTTTGCATCAACCACCTTGTCTACACTTAAATTCGGATCGACAGGTTTACGTATGGTATAGACAGTTTCCAACTCAACCGTTCGTACTCTCTCCGGTACTCGTGCCGTTTGTTCCCTATCAAGGTAAACCGGATTTTTTTCCAACGAGTTTTTACCGGTAAACACTTTCTTGGGATCGTTACCAAAAGCCGCCAACCGTTCAAGCAAAGCATTCCGATAAGCCGGTTTGCACACTGTCGCAATTTTAGAGGAGTCAAAAGAAGCATTCACTTTTTCCTCTTTCGTAACATATTGTCTATGGCTACCGTAGATAGTTTCTAAATGCAATTGTCCTCGTGGGGATTGTTGTAACTTCTTATTTTCTCCGCCCTTTCTTTTTGTACAATTCACATTATTAGTAACTACTTTATTTTTAGCCTTGATAGATACCAACAAAGTTTCCAAATGACTTTTCGCTTCTGCACGAAACCGCACTAACGGCATAGGAGGCAAAGCCCTTCCATTTTCAAAATAACGAGTCTTTATACCTATTATATCGGAGTGCTCTTTGCAGTCAGCCTGCCATGCCGCATTTTTGTTGTTAAAGTATTGAATAAACACATCTTTGGTAAAAGCTACGGTTAAAGCATCCATGGCATGATGCCGATGATCATTTCTTTTTGTCCAGTCCTTTATTCTTTTAATTTTTCGTCCATCCTTATCTTCATACACTTCTACCAAACCCAAAGTCTCATATTTAGGCAAGTTCAATTCTTTCAATACATCCACAAGCTGCCAATCCTCTCGCAATCTATCTGTTATAGAACCGGTGGTAGCTACTACTCTGCGACAAATCTCATTCAGCATAGCGAGAGCCTTTTTAGCTATATATTGTGTGTTTCTCAAATCCCGATCAATAAATCCTTCCGGAATATTTTCCTGCTCCATTTTCAATTTCCGGAGTTTTGTTCTATGACCTTTAAACAAACTTTCGCAACGATTAAGATATTGTTGCAAGCCTTTTTCTCCATATTTCTCCTTTACGAAGTCATAAGCTGTTTTATTTCCTTTCTCAATGTTAATCGCTTTATACTCCAATGTCTTATTCGACAATGAATCATCGAAAAGCCGAGCTTGCGGAATAATGTGTTCTATATCTATCTCTTTACTGAACACTTTTTCTTTGGGTATATACTGATTGGAATACAACGTTTTATATCCGTTATCCTTCAATTCCTCATAAAGTTTATAGCGAATAATGTCATTACGGCTCACATTTATCATGCCGAATTCTTCCTGCAAGACTTTACGTATTTCTTCATGTTCACGGGTACTTTTTGCAATAGCTTTAGTCAGTTCTTCCCGTTCCTTAGCACTTTTCTTCAATTCACGCGCTAATTCTACTCGAATTTCATCAGGTTTTCCATAAGTGTCAATGATTGCGTTAATCACATTCACCATTTGATTCAAAATCTTTTCAACTACCGGATTACGCAAGCTGTTTTTAGGAAGAATATCCAGTTTATCTTTCAATACTTTATTTTCTATCTCTTCTTTAATCAGAGAAGATTTGGAATGGCGATAGCCTGCATATCCACATGCCACATCATATCGGTTGCCTTCTTTCAAATAAGGCAAAATCTTTTTAATAGCTTTAGCACTCAGGCTTCCATAATCGTTTTGGAATGAAATATTCACAAGTTCTAAGGCACACTCTTTGCCCACATGGCAAAGCTCCATAAGCTTTTCAACCAACTTTCCGTTTCCGGTCGGTGTATTGTCTCCCTCAAATGAATATAATAAATGCCAAAGCTTGAAATAAGGCTGCTTCTCCAAATCTTTACCCTCTTTATTCAAATCTACGAAAAGCAAATCTGTATTCCATCCCAGATCGGTAAAGATATCTTGCAACCGTTCTATTATCTCATCTGTCGGTTTTCCAAAATCCAACGGTTCATAGCCATACTTCTCGATCATTTTGCTGTATGCCGAAAAGAGGACATTCCCCGTATCATTTCCTTCTATCTGTTCGAAATTCATATCCAAATCCTGAGGATTGTCGAACAGAAGTTTTAAAATACATTCTTTTTTAAGGCTCTTTTTTACGGAGAGTTCCTTAGCCAATATCTCTTTTTCTTCTTGATATAAATATCGCCATCCTTCTACCATCAAAGTATCCTCCGTACCGTCAAACAATCCGGGGAAAGCATCCGTTCTCTTTCGCTTACACTTTTTTTCACCGGCAAATACTTCTACATTATTCAATGTCTGCCATATTTTGAATTCTTGAAATAAAGGATGTGAACGAGGTATGACTTTACATCCCACCACCTTAGCTTGCATCTTGCCATTTTTCTCCACCATAATTTCTCGGTTTTCAAATTCACAAAAACCGATCAAACCTTTTTGGCTTTTCAAGCGTCTTTGGTAAAAGATAATAATATCACGAATTTCTTTTTTCAGCTCCACGGTCAACTCCTTATGGAATTCCGCCTGCTTTTCCCAAATTTTATCAAACTCATCCAAATAATCCTGCCGGTAGAACACCATGTTACGCAGACTTGTATTGGGATTCTTTTCCAGTTCAGCCATTTGATATTGACCTACCGTCTGACGATTAAAATAAAGGACCTTGCTCCGGTCGCTAATTGCTCCTAAATAACCGCTTGAAGTACTTATCTGTCCATTAATTTCCTGCAACACCACTGCAACTTTTTCCAAGTCGAGCTGCTCCGTAAGAGCTTGTACACGCCAACGATAGTCCTCTTTTCTTTGTTCCTCCTTTTTGACAGTCCGTTTAAGACCGACGAGTTTACATTCTTTTTCCACACGTTCTGTTTTGGACTCTTTTTCATTCCAAACAACCATTTCATCCGTCCAAATAAAGTATTTCGCCAGAATAGCCCATGTCTGGCTTTTATTCTTTCCTTTGATTTCTTCTTTGGCGGTATCACAAAAGGCTTTCGGGTTAAACTGTTTTTGGAAGTTCCATATTCTATCAAACTCTTCCTGCAAATCGGAACTATAAAAATCAGGCAAAGACTTTTTACCCGATTCGAGTAGCTGTAGACAAAGTTGCCCGGGAGTTAAATCCTCATCATACAATTTTTTAGCAACCTCCATTCCGTCAATCAAAGTTCCGGCCTCTTTTTCTTTTATTTTTCGACTGCTTTTATATCCCCTTTTTTTGTTGATCATCAACAACACACGTGCAAGTTCCTGTAAAGAGATTTCTTCATCGGGAGCTTTCGCCCTTAAACGATAAGTCTCAAATGTCGTTCTGTTTCCTTGCTCCGAAAGAATAGTACCATCCGTTATAAACCCAACTTTTTTTAAAAGCTTTATTAATGCATCGCGCCGCAATTTATACCGCTGCAAATTACGGCGCATACTTCTTTTAAGAGTCCTGTCCGCATTAGTAGTAATACTTTTCCCTTTCTCAAAATTTTGCATTTCATCGACAGTCAAAGGATTCACTCGCACACCCAACTTAATGATCGATGATGCCTCATCACTATTTTCAGCTTCATTTACCAATGCCCACCCTATACTGTTCGAACCCAAATCCAGACCTAAAATCTTTTTCATGATATATTTGTTTTAACTTTCCCAAATATAAAAATTTTATTTTAAAAATATTTGCACATAAACCATTTATTTTATACTTTTGTCATACTAAAATGAAGCAAATCACAATAAGGATTATTCCGTTGTGAAAACATTAGGTTCCCTCGCCCTTCTGCGGGGGATTTTTTATACCTGCTACTACCTTCAATAAACTAAATTCAAAAAAGAGCATTAAAAATAAACAGCACAATTTAATGCAATTGATATGGGGGAAGATTTTGAAAAAATTAAAAATGCTTATAATCAAAATTTTTCAACGTAATAACAATTCATATACCAGCGAAAAAAATGCAAATACAAGCTGAACCTCTGTCTATATTACCACTATCTATTCTTATTATTCACATCTATCAGTAATCAATCTTATAAAACAATAAAAAACAAATAGCGATTATCGGGTTGGTAAAACCTCAATAATCGCTATTCTAATTATTTTTCCCAATTGTCCGTACGGAAAGGAGATGCCGGAAGCAACTCTTTATTGTACAGGTTACAAACCGGACTGTTGGAAAATCCATAACGCACAGCAACAGGTTTCAGCACCTTCGGGCTCGAGACAATCACTTGATCTCCATCGATCACGGCATCAGCCCAAACAAATTTACGGTCTTCTCCGGCAATGCAGAACCCGGTAAGTTTCTCGGAATTTTTAGGCTTTTCTCCTTTAGGTGTATAGGGAGAAGATGCTATTGTCAATCCGCTTCCGCAATTACTGAAATGAATAATCGCCTTATCCCCCTCTATCGTCATGCTTTGGTATAATGGACCAGAAGCAATTATCTTTTCGCCGTATGCTAATTTTCTTGCTGCTAATGCCAAACGATGTCCTACGTCATATTTATCGATCGGATGCAGATCGAAAGGATCACCGACATCGATAGTCACAGCCATAGCCGTATTGGGCAAAGCAAGAGCTTTTAATTGTCCTTCACGCACCCAACGCCAGCCTTGTCCTTCTTCTGAAGGTTTCTGATCGACAGGTCCGAAATTCGGCAACTGTACGTATATAAAAGGGAAATCTCCTATTCCCCATTTTTGCCTCCAATCGTTTATCAGACAAGGGAACAGCGTAGCATATTCTTTCCCTGATCCTCCGGAATTGAATTCTCCCTGATACCATATCACTCCTTTTATCGACAAAGGAATTAAGGGATTGATCATCGCATTGAACAGATTGGTCGGTCCGTTATTTCCTCCATTCGGTTTAGGCGGATCTGAAGGACGGGGAGAACTCGGTTTCGGTTTTTCAGGAATAGGAAGTCCGGCCGCCTGAGCCTTCTTTACCTCAATAGCCCATTCCTTTTGTGCCTTGTCCCACTCTTTACCCACAGTATTATTCCACTTTTTTATCGCTACGTCAAACTCGGCTTTCCTCTGTTTATAATTAGCGACAACTTCAGGATTTATCCTGACATTTTTTTCATAAAGATCGACATAACGTTTCAACTTAGGTTCGGCTTTCAAAGCAGACAGACTCGTCCAAGCCTCAGCACGTGTACCTCCCCATGCACTTTGTATTATTCCCAAAGGACGGTCATTCGCTTGACGAATGTCCCGGGCAAAATAATAAGCAGCACTTGCAAATCCCTGTCCGTTTATTTTCCTCAATGCCTCAGGTGTACATAAAACCCATTTTGCAGCCCATTCGGGGTTTTGGGTATCTTCGGGCATATAAATATCGGACAGAGGATCAAGCGAGGTATTTCTCGGGACAAAAAATAGCCGCAACAAGGAATCTGCCGAAGCATCTACATCTTTTTTATAATGATTTTTATTAATACCCCATTCCATATTAGACTGTCCCGAAGCGACCCACACGTCTCCGACCAATACGTCCTCATATATAATTTTATTATTTCCTTTTATCGTGAGGGTCTGCCCTTTCGATTTCGTTTTTATGGGTTTCAAAGAAACTTTCCATTTACCATCCTGTCCGGCAACCGCCTTTCCTTTTTTTCCGGCAAGAGTCACGACCACCTTTTCTCCGGGATCGGCCCATCCCCATATAGATAATTGCGAGTCCTGCTGCAATACCATATGGTCGCCAAAAATTCGTGGCATACGAATATCGGCTTTTACCGGACAACTACATAAAAGATATGCTCCGGCAATAATAGCTATCTGCTTTATCGATAATAATTTATTCATGATCTTATTCCAATTTTATTCTGCCATAAAATCATTACATTATTTTACAAGAAATTCGTGAATACTCCACCAAGTCGAAACATCTTTAGTCAATGCGATCTTTATATATCTCGTTTCGACAGATGAAGGAAAAGTTATTACCGTTGCATCTCCTTTAATCCCTTCTCCCGTAATAACTGGATTTCCCCAATCTTTTCCATCTTTAGAAAGATACACGGCATAACCTCGAGGGAAATCATTTGCACTACGGCCTTGCTGTAATTCGATCACACTAAATTTCTGAGGAGTCTTCATATCGACAATAATCCAATCTCCCGCAACTTGCGGTTTTCCCAATGTCCAACGAGAATCGAGATCACCATCGACAGTTTTAGAAGGATTTTGAAAATCATACTTATAATTAGATGCCGTTACAGTCCATTCCGTACGGTCAGTATCTCTTTCTTGATTCTCATTATTCGTTGCAGCTCGTAACATTCCGATCGAAACGATAACACACAAAACAAATACGGTAATTCTTTTTGCATTCATGATTTTAAAAGTTAATGATTAATATATAAAATGTGTCTTTATATAAACAAATATAGGAATGACCGCTTAACAATTTTCGGAAAACGAACTTAATTGAAAATTAATAAATAGCTTAATATCGGAAATATGGTAAAATCAAAAAAGTAACGACTCAATTTCTCAAGAAAACTATAACATGCCTAGGTATAATTATAAAAAAACAGGGGAATGAACTATGTTAAAATCGCTCATTCCCCCTTAAATATATTTTTTTGGGCAAATCAAATATAATGTTCGTCCGTATTTCCCTGATGTTTCAATACTTTTGCATTTACAAAAAAGATTATCTCTTCTGCCATATTCGTAATATGATCTCCCGCACGTTCCAACTTACGAAATACACTGACCAAATTCAGACAAGTCAACCGATCATCCGGATGTTCTCCCAAATAATCGGCAAGAATAGGCGTTACCGCCGAATTTATATCATCTAATAAATTGTCTTTAGCAAGAACAGATGTAGCCAAATCCGGATTTTCCTCATCCAAAGCTCGTTTAGCCATATCCAACATATCAAGAACAGTCATAAACATCGTCTTTAACTGCAATCTTTCCATCAATGCTTCATTTAACGGTTCAGGACAATGAATTACAAACCGAGCTATTCCTTCTGCAAAATCTCCGATTCGTTCCAGGTTCGAATTGATCTTCAGCATTGCCAGAACGAGCCGAAGGTCTACTGCCACCGGACTATATAAAGCAATTATATCCTCTATATCACTGTCTATTTTCAATTCAAAGGCATTGACATGTTTTTCTCTTACAATGACTGTCTGTGCATCTTCCCTATTCAAATTTTGCACTGCATTTCCAGATTTATCAATCTGCGTTCTTACCAGCTCCCACATTTCATCCACTTCTTTGCGAAGACGGACTAACTTCGATTCTATAAATTCGACCATAACCTTATCTATTTCTAATAATATCAACCAAAGCGACCGGTAATATAATTTTGCGTGGCCTCTTTACCCGGATTTGTAAATATCTTTTTAGTATCGTCATACTCAACCATCTCTCCCATATAAAAGAAAGCGGTTTTATCACTGATACGCGATGCTTGTTGCATATTATGTGTGACGATAACAATCGTATAATCGTTTTTCAGTTCATGAATCAACTCTTCTACTTTTGCCGTAGAGATCGGGTCAAGGGCAGATGCAGGTTCATCCATCAATAAAACTGAAGGAGAAACTGCCATAGCACGTGCAATGCACAACCGCTGCTGCTGTCCTCCCGAAAGAGCAAAAGCCGATTCTTTCAACTTATCTTTCACTTCATTCCACAAAGCTGCACCTTTCAATGTTTCCTCTACGCGATTCCGAATAAATTCTTTATCCTTTACTCCGTTGACACGCAACCCATAAGCAACATTCTCGAATATACTTTTCGGAAAGGGATTGGGTCTCTGAAAAACCATTCCTACATTTTTCCGCAATTCATCGACCTGTATATCCTTATCATAAATATTTTTCCCATCGATCAAGATTTCTCCATTCAACCGTGTATCGGGAATCAAATCATTCATACGATTAAACAATCGAAGAAATGTGGATTTTCCACATCCCGACGGACCTATAAATGCCACGACAGATTTTTCTTCGATCTGCATACTTATTCCTTTGAGAGCGTGAAAATTCCCATAGTAAAAGTTTACGTCACGGGCATCGATCTTATTCATTTCTTTTTATATTAGTTTGTTTTTACTTTGTTTGAAAAATATTTTCTCAAGGCATTCGCCAGTAAATTGATAAACAGAATAATAGCGATCAGAACCAATGCCGTTCCGTATGCCAGCGGTAACTGAGCTTCCATGTTTGTCCCGCTTGTAGAGATAACATACAGATGATAAGGTAACGCCATACACTGGTCAAAAATACTTTCGGGCAATTGCGGTAAAAAATAAGCGGCGCAAGTAAATAATATGGGGGCTGTTTCTCCTGAAACTCTTCCTAACGCAAGAATCAAACCGGTAATGATATTGGGCATTCCCATCGGTAAAATCACGTGCCATATCGTTTGCAATTTGGTCGCTCCCAAAGCCCGGCTACCTTCTCTCAGACTGTCGGGAATGGCTTTCAACGACTCCTCCGTCGTTCGGATTACCAACGGTACACAAAGCAGACCTAAAGTCAATGACCCGGCTATGATACTATCCCCGAAATTCAGATATTTTACAAATAACGCCATACCGAACAGACCGAACACGATCGAAGGTATTCCGCTTAGATTGTTTGTCATAACCCGTATAAAACGCACCAACTTTCCTTTAGGGGCATATTCATTCATATATATACCGCTCATCACACCAACCGGAAATGCAAATAGAGCGCTCCCGATCATCAAATAAAATGTCCCTACGATCGCCGGCCATATACCTCCCGCAGTCATCCCGTCTGTCGGAGATTCGGTAAGGAAATCCCAGCTAATAACCCCGATTCCTTTGTAAATGATAAAGCCCAAAATAGCAAACAGAATAGCTACTACCAGAACACTCAGCAGAGAAAAGATTCCGAATGCAAAGTGTTGAGAACGTCTTTTCCGGACCTCATACCCGGCTGGATAAATATTTCGGATATTCATGTTTTTACTTGTTTTTTGATGATACGTATTCTACACATGAGTTTATTATCAGCGTAATAAAGAAAAGCACTACACCAAGCATAAAAAGTGCTTGATAATGAGCTCCTCCAGAAGGAGCTTCTCCCAATTCGGCAGCGATAGTAGCGGGTATCGTTCTTAAAGGTTCTAAAATAGAAACAGGGATTACCGCCGCATTCCCGGTAACCATTAAAACCGCCATCGTTTCTCCTATAGCCCGACCGATTCCTAAGACTACTCCCGATGTAATCCCAGAAATCGAAAACGGAATAACAACTTTATATATAGTTTGCCAACGAGAAGCCCCCAAAGCCAGACTTGCTTCGCGCATCGTGCGGGGACAGTTTCGCATAGCATCTTCTGCAACAGTAATAATAGTAGGTAAAGCCATAATCGCTAAAACGACACTTCCGGACAAACCTGTCTCTCCAACCGGTAAATTAAACACTTTCTGTATTATAGGAACGATGACTATCAAACCGAAAAATCCGTAAACTACCGAAGGAATTCCACTCAATAATTCAATAAGAGGTTTAAGGATGCTCCGCACTCTCGGAGTGGCAATTTCAGACATATAGATAGATACGGATAGACCGAAAGGCAATGCTATAAGTATGGCAAAGAAACTTACCCATAATGTTCCCGTAATCAAAGGCAAGAATCCGAACTGCGGTGCCGGCGTTGCCGTAGGGAACCACTCTGTCCCGGCAAATACCTCTTTTAATGAAATCGTTTGATCTTCTAAAACACGAACGTTCTGAGGATTCTCAACAAATTTCCGGGGTATAAAAGCGATAATTCCGGGATCATCTTTAATCAGAGTCTCTATTTTAGATGATGCAAATTCATAAGATTCTCCCAATTCAACTTCAGAATAATAAGCAGTCAGATCTTCCAGTCTAAAAAGTTTTATAGGCAAATCTTTTCCTCCCACTTCTTTCCAATTAACGATTTCCTCATCGAAAATATCTTTTATCTCTCTGCTGCTTAACTTTCCGATCTTATTTTCTTTATTCAAAACCAAAACATAACCGTCCTCTATTACCTTGTTACTAAATAAACCGAAAGCTTCTGTAAAAAGGAAAGCTACGATAAGCAAAATAGTAATACTTGTTATATATCCGCTACAAGTGAGGATACCTTCTACAATCTTTTCAAAAACTTTTTTCATCGTGTTTCTGTTTGTTGGCACAAAGGAATGAAACTCATATTAAGATCGTGTAAAGGAGATTTGAATAAACTGTTTCAGAATTATTACATTCATATTACAAAAATATCCGAGAGAGGTTTTGTAACTGTCAAATAACACCATTGTAAACCTTTTGTAATATCATCTCTATTTCTTTGCGAATAAAACAAAAATATGAAACGAACAAAAAGTTATCTGATTATTTCTTTATTCCTCGCCACATCATCATTATATGCACAACGTATTAAAGGAAGCGATACCGTTCTGCCTGTTTCACAACAAGCAGCAGAAAATTTCATGAAAAAATATCCTAAAGCACATGTTACCGTTACAGGAGGTGGAAGCGGTGTCGGAATATCCTCCTTAATGGACAATACTACCGATATAGCAATGCTATCGCGTCCTGTCAAATTCAGTGAAAAAATGAAATTGAAAGAGGCGAAACAAAATATTCAAGAAGTTATTATCGCTTACGATGCTCTTGCCGTTATCATTCATCCAGACAATCCGGTAAATAAACTCACGAGAAAACAATTGGAAGATATTTTTCGGGGAAAAATAAAAAACTGGAAACAGGTAGGCGGTAAAGATCAAAAGATAGTAGTATATACTCGGGAAACATCCTCGGGGACTTATGAATTTTTCAAAGAAAGCGTTCTAAAAAATAAAAATTATATGAGCGGAACACTCTCTATGCCGGCAACCGGAGCTGTAATTCAGTCGGTAAGTCAAACTAAAGGCGCTATAGGGTATGTGGGATTAGCATACGTAAGTCCTAAAATCAAGACATTAGCTATATCATACGACAACAAAAATTACTCATTACCTTCAGTTTCCAATGCTTCCCGAAAATTGTATCCGATCGTTCGCCCGCTTTATTACTACTATAATAAACAAAATGAGAAAACGATCTCTCCATTTATTCAATATTTACTATCCGATGAAGGACAGAGCATAATCAAAGATAACGGCTATGTTCCAATCCGATAAAATACTCAAATCAAAATTGTCTGAGATAGAACCCGAACAAGCAGAATTTCAAACAAAGAAAAAGACGAGGTTGTCCAAAAAGATAGCCCCTTTTGCTATTGTTTATTTCGGTAAAAAGTATTATCT
>ERZ791626.807-NODE-807-length-30581-cov-11.853895_pt1 | contig 30581 bp, 29 predicted proteins | sample MGYA00510266_ERZ791626 | MGnify/ENA primary metagenome ERZ791626 (study PRJEB30046, sample SAMN00715208) | human gut metagenome | study: EMG produced TPA metagenomics assembly of the A metagenome-wide association study of gut microbiota in type 2...
ATATACAGAAACACACAAAAAAAGGGTGCGTCACAGACTTATGACACACCCTCTTATTTATAGAATCTGCAATAACCTTTCATCGGTATCCTCCAAATTCAGAACCTTAGCATGCTCAAGCCTGTTTTTACTTACTGCTAATAAAAGGATGCTCTGTTTAAATTAGACTGAAGCATTGGACAATATAGGCCATATTTTTTCTTAATGATATTCGAGACTAATTTTACAAACCATTTGTCTGCCTTTGGTGAAAAGTAAATATTATCAATTAGCAGATTCAAATCCACAGGTATAAGCAAGTCATGTGCATCCGTCAACATATTGAAATCGGGAGATTCCGAAATCACTCTAAATTCTTTCTCGTGAGCAAAAGATAATCTTTTATACCAAGGAGCATCAAACATATGAAAGTATTTCCCTGATGTTCCATTATTATATTCGCTATAATCAATATAATTTACCATACCGAATTCGCAATTTGCTGTAACCGGTAGTGCCTGATAAAGACGCTCAAACGTAGTCTGAATAGCAATTCCTTGTTTAGTATCCCTAGAATACAATTGCCACATAGCTTCAGACTCGACATCTGACTGATGCCAACAACTTATGTAGTTATTTAAGCGCCACTTTCTAATTGTTCTTCTATATCTATCAAATTCATATTTGGCTTTTTCTTCGTCATTGCTCCCATCGTCAAATTCTTTCAAATTAACGAATGGTGCTCTTCGCTGCATTTCCATTTTAATCCAAGCATCTTCATTGGTAGCAACTCCCAAGGCACCTTCATAAGAGTCATTAAAATGATCTATACGGGTAAAATACAAAGAACTTTCATCCAATAAAGACAGGAACTTAGCTAAATCCATATATCGCCATAACTTTGCTGATGGTTCTGGAATTTTGCAGCAAAATCTTCTGTTAGAATAAAATCTTGCATCCTTCATTTTTGAACTACAGCCTTTACAAGTATAAGCTAATGCACCATCATCTAAATGCCCAATAAAAGTTTCCTCCCCATTGCTAAATTCTTTTCCACATAAAGTGCATTGATTCCTATGGATAATATAGAACCATCTTTCTTGCTTAATGCTTTCTAAATCATATTTTTTATGCGCTCCCATTATCATATAGTTTTAATGTCAAGACCTAACTATTCGACCTCTATTATTCTCTGAATTTCATCCATCAATTTAAGAAATACTCTTTCTTGTGCAGGTTTTTCCATTTCCGCCAAAGTTTCCTCAGGCTTATTTACTGCTTGGAATTCTGACAATTCTGATTTTAAAAAGAAACTCGGTTCTACCAATAAACACAACACCTTAGTATTCTCAGCTTCAGCCTTCCTTAAAATCGGTGGAAGTTCATTGTTTTTAATAAAATCAGAAGCAAGAAAGTCTGTAGAGACCAAAAGTATTGCAATGTTAGCATCATCCAATGCCTTTTTTATCTCTTCTTTCCAGTGTTGTCCAGCATGAATTTTCTTGTCAGACCATTCTTCAAAACCTCCTATATACTTTTTCAGCACACTCAAATGGGTCATCAATCTATTGTGGAATATTTCATCAGCATGAGCATAGCTGATAAAAATTTTCTTCTTATCTTTATGCATAATAATCTTTTTATTTTCAGTTCCATACTTCGGAAGTTGCATAGAGGGTATTACAACCTTCTTATCATCCTCAATTACAAGTTCATCAACATACGACACAGGATTATCTACAATATCCAATTTTGTGATACCGCTTATCAAACTTTCATCAAGATGTTCTATTTTATTCTTACTAAGAATGAGTGTAGTAATCTTCGAATCAAGTATTTGCTTGGGTAAATGCTTAATTTGGTTACCATGCAGATTCAAAATCTTCAACTTGGGCAGTTTAAATAAAGCGCCTTGTAATACCTTTAAATTATTAAAAGCCAAATCTAAGGTTCGAAGTTTTTTGAGTTTCAATATTTCTTGAGGAATTACCTCTATCCTATTGTAACTTAAATCGAGCTTTTCTAGATTTGTATACTGATATACATTATCAGGTATTGTTTTTAGATTTTTATGGGATAAATTAAGTTTTGTAACTTGCTTTATCGTTTTTCCTTTAATTTTTATTGGATATTCCATAATATTTATGTATCTTTGCACCCATAGTCGGACTATGGGGGTAGCGACTTAAAATAAGTGATGTTCAGATTGAACTCCTGCGGGAGGGCAATCTGATTAATATCTTGAAGGGAGTCTTAGCGTAGAGGAGGCACCTCTAATAGACGGGGAAGAAGAACTTCAACGGCTTGCCTAGAATCCCTTTAATTCATCACAGCTTCGGCATCCCACGTTTTTCGCTAGCGAATTTGTGTTCTTCATACAGAAGAACACAAACAGAATTCTGAGGTCGTTCGATTTGAACGACCTCATTTGTTTTCTTTTATCTCGACATAGCACTCCTCCATTTTCTCTAGCATTTTTGGCACGATGAAGAGTTCTTTCACACTCTTTCTGCCAGTCTCGCCATTCAGCGACACCCAGGAACAGTAAAGGTGACAGCAGGAGTACCACAATAGCTTCAGTCATGACCAATCCAAACGCCTCGTCCTTAATAACAGATGAAAAAAATCAGTATTACATAATTCCATTATAACAAGCCGTAGTAAGACCAACACAAGCGGTCTCCACCTTTAGCAAGGCGGTCCCAGCCCGCATAATTTGGCGCAGACCTTTGATGGTCCGCCAACCTTAGAGCGTAGCGGTTCTGAGCACCGGAGGGCGGTTACATCCTCTCGTTCCTGAGGAAAGAGAGGCTTGGTGAGAAAGGTGGAGCCTTCCTTAACGGTAAGGAAGGTTTCTGTCCCCTAGAAGGGGAACCGAAGGGGTCGAAAAGACTATTGAAGGTAGGTTTTCGAAAACTCCGCTTGAATGAATTGCGGCACTTTCCATGCCATTTTCATTTGTTTTTAGAAAACATCACTATGAGAACCAGTATTAGTCATCACTAAAACCAGCTCATCATTATATTGTTTCCATATCAACAGCCAATCTGGCATAATACTACATTCCCAACTTTTCAAACATGTCATCAGCACTTTCATACTCCGTCACTCTACCTTGACGAATATCATCCATTGCTTCTTCTATTCCAGCCATAACACTATTATCTTCCACCTGTATAGTTAATGTTGCCATAACCTATAATTTTAAACGTTAAACTTTTCCGCAAAAATAAGCTTTTTTATTGAAACCACCAAGAAAAAAACCGAAAATCTGCAAGCTATCAGCAAATTACTCAATGCGCCAGCCGACAAACAATCGCAACCCTATTGCGTCTAACAATCGCAATTTTATTGCGTAAGCCCTCCCAGCCAGCCCTTTAGGGCACAGGCTCCGCTGGCTGACCAAAACCCTGGCGGCGCTATAGCAGAGCCAGCTACACCCTCTCGTCCCTGAGGTTTCTGTCCCCTAGAAGGGGAACCGAAGGGGTCGTAAAGACTATTGAAGAGAGGCTTGGTGAGAAAGGTGGAGCCTTCTTTAATGGTAAAGAAGGACGGGATGATTTTAGAACCCTCCTTTGGCAAAGGAAATAGGGATTCGAATAGCCCCTCTTTGCAGGAGAGACATCGGGATTCGAAAGCCCTTTTTAAAGGGGCATTGGGATTCCCGAATCTACTTCATGAACTTCGCTTGAATGAACTGCGGCACTTTCCATGCCATTTTCATCAGCTTCGTCAATGTCACGGGCTTGAAGCCATATCCGGAATATACCCTGATTCCCTCATTCCATACTTTCTTGCGCTTGGCAGAATCAGTACTCATGCCACCCATTCTCATTCTCGTTACGAACTCAGGGAGATACGCCACCTTCAGATGGCAGTTATACAGATAGTTCACCAGGAGATTGGTATCAGCAGCAATCTTGTAGCTCTCATCATAGAGACCACATTTCATCTTTACTTCAGCCCCTTCCTGTCATTATCCTCGAACCAGTCAGCAAGCGCTTCCTCGAAGCTCCACTTAAACTGATAGCCACAGTTCTTCAACTTCTCACCACAGATATTAGTAGAAATCTGGAGTTTCTTCACTCTCGCAGGACAGATACCCATTGGCGAACCAAGAAGCATGGCAGCTCTAGCCATAGGCATGATAACCCAGTTAGGAATATCAGGAACAAACTGAGTCAAGCCAGTAACCTTCTTCATAGCCTCTACGATATGCTGAATGGTATAAGCAGGCTCAAAGCAACAGTTATACAACTCAACACCATGTTCATGATGTTCCAAGCGATACAGCATGAAGCGCACCAACTCCTTTACATAGATGCAAGCCTTGATGGTATCCTTTCTACCTGGGTAAGCAAACTTATGACCACGGATAGCCCAATACAATCTGGTGAAATTACCATTCTCACCCTTTCCGAATACCACACCAGGACGAACAATAGTGAGCTGACGATGAGCAGCATCACCATTCTGCCACTTCTCATGAATCTTCTCTGCCACCAACTTAGAGATACCGTATGCAGTATTAGGAGTAGGCAAAGTAGTCTCCTTCTTCAACTCCTCGGCAGCACCGTATGGTGCAATACTCGAAGTAAACACAATCTTCTTGACATTCCACTTCTCAGCAAAAGCCACCACATTCTCAGCACCACGGATATTCGTCTCGAAATACTCATGATCTTCATGTCCAGGAGTACGATGCACGGCAGCAAAGTTGAAGATGACATCATCCTCTGTAGGAGTAAATGGCAAGTTCTCGATAGGCTTGCGGATATCATACTCTACGAAAGTAGATGCCAGTTTCTGTCCCTCACGCAAAGCAGGCTTGTAATCCTTCACCACAGGATTAGGAGTTCCAGGCTTAACGATGTCGAGGTTATATACCTGAGCGTTAGGATAACGCTCCTTAATCAAGTTTGTAAGATGGGTACCGATAAAGCCGGTACCGCCAGTGATAATATAATTCATTGTTATCTATTTATCGGTTATAAATTTCTGTATAAATGTCTTCCAGTGCCTTGATGCGATTGTTGATATAGAAACTAGACTCAAAGTAGGAACGGGAATTTTTCTCCATTTCCTTGCGCTTCTCATCATTCTCTATCAGCTCTATCATTTTTTCCACAAAGACATTTTCCTTCAATGGCAGGAGATATCCATTAAAGCCATCCTTCACGCAGTCCTTGTTACCTAGCACATCACTCGCCACAATCGCCTTTCCCAAAGACATTGCTTCTATCACAGAGATCGGAAGACCCTCATAGAGCGAAGTCATGAAGTAAAGCAAACTTCCCTTCACATACTTCAAAGTCTCCTCGTGGCTAAGCCAAGGCAAGAGATAGAAGGTATCATCCATATCATACTGATGAATGAGCTTCTTCATATCTTCCAACATTGGAGAATAGAAGCCAACACCCAGCAGATAGAATTTTATATCAGGATGCTTGAGATGGATTCCATGAGCTACCTCCACCATGAAAAGAGGATTTTTCTGGAAAGAAGGACGACCGATGGAAGTAATGTATCTTTCACTTACCTTTGGCACAGGCAAATCCGAAACCTCAATCTTGCCAGAAGAAATCTGTGGAAGACTATCCGGCACGGCATTATTCCAGGCAAACGCCTTCTTTTCCTTGAAACCAACCACCTTGATACCCAATTCTCTTTCAGAACCGGAACAAGCCAGAAGATAAGAGTTCAGCTTTGCAATCTTCTCTAACAGAAGAAACACCTGTTTTTTCTTGGCAGATTCAGCCGAAAGAAAAGAAAATGCATGAGCCGTATAAACTACCTTTGTTCCTGTAAAGAATGCAGCAAATCTTCCGATTACGCCACCCTTTGCACTATGACAATGCACCAAGTCAGGTTTTTCCTTCTTGATGATTTTGATAGCCTGCATCACCGCCTTCATATCCTTTACAGGATTCAAGGCACGATACATATCAATGCTATACGTCTTTACCTGCTTACCATGTCGCATATAAGGCTTGCTGTTATCATCCGCACCATTAACGATGACGAACTCAAACTTATCACTAGCCAAAGCAACTGTATTGCGAACATAAGTATCTATGCCGCTTTTTAGATTTCCAATATGTAATATTTTCATAAAGATTATTCTGCTTTTGTTACGACATACATACCAGTAGGCAGTAATCCATCATAAATTTCAACCCACAATAAAGAATCAAATTTCCGAATACCAAACGGAGTCATTACATCATTGTCAGTCAAAAAGAGTCTATTATCCTTAAGGTAGAACTCATCATTGTCTGTAATTTTACCTTTATTGATTTTAATAGAGTATTCTGCAACATTTGAAGAATATTCTATTTTCACCTCATGTTTCTTAGGAAAATATGTTAGAGTATATTCTCCAACGGAAATAACCTGCTTATTTTCACTGAATTTTACATTAGCCGGATAAGAAGGACAATTATTTTTTTGTACATCTGTATGTTCCTGTTGCTGAACCTTTTTCAGACCATCCTGAACAGTAAAATCTAATTCCATTGCAACTTTAAACAACTTATTCCATTCCTCTTGGCTAACTTCTGCAACCTCAGGAATTTGTTCAGAACCTAAAGACAATTCCACTCTTTTTTCATGAGCTTCATCACTATGTTGAGAAGAATTAGTAACTATAGCCAGCTTTTCCTTACAAGCTATCCAACGTACATCAAACTCACGTCTTAACTTAGGACTATTCACCATTTCACGAATGGTACTATAGTACTTCAAAGCATCAACAATTTTAGTTCTCTGCTCGATAATTTTACCCAGCTCTATAAAAACAAGCGGAGCCAATTGTTTTCTGTCAAATTGTTTGTATTCAGACAATGTCTCCTCAAGTTTCGTCATTGAACTGCCAAACCACAAATCCAACTTTTTCTGAAAAGCTTTTGTTTTGAATTCTTGGATGGTTTTTATTGCTCTAATAAAAAACTCAGTATCAGAATTAACAAAGATTTCTACAGGAGCCTTCCAAGTACTGATGTCACCATAACGAATCATGAATAAAGCATCCAGAGACTGCAGATAAGGTAAAAGCAAATGGCGTTTTTTAATTATCTCTTTAAAATCGGCATATTCATTAAGACTACCAATATGATTTACCATAAAAGGTAGCATTTTGTTAAACAATAAATCCGACGAATTCAAATCTTGTTTTAATGCCGAACAAAGAATAACAAGTTGATTTTCATTCAAATCATTTTTACCATAATTCTTCCAATCGGTAAGAAGCAAATTACCCCAATCTGGATTTCCCATTCTCGGTGCATATTCGATATTTTCCGGAAAAGAAGTAGTTTTATACTTAGCATTATAATATTCTTTTGGATAAGGAGGAGTAGACATCTCCCATAATTTAATGGCACCAGCCAATTCTTTATTATTAAATGCAACAAGAGCCAATGGTGATAAATCTACTCTGATATTAATTTTGCCAAGTTCTTCTTTCAAATTATTTATATTATCAAAATTCTTGCCTATAGTCAAACTATGTCCACAAGATATATGTTTGACAGCAACATTTACAATTTTTTGCCAAGAATTCAGCAAGAAATTAGCTTTGCCCTTTGAAGAAAGACAATTAGCAAGTACCTCCATCAAATCGTCAACAGCCATTGCTCCCACAGCAGTCATACAAGTTTTTTGCCGAATATCATTTACATGCCCGTTAAGTTTAATAATCTCTTTAACTATTTCATCAGTATTCTTGTTTTCAGCTAATTCTTCCCAGTAATTATCTAAAGCTTTATCAGCTTCTTTTGCTTTAACAAAGAAATCTGCTGCAGCCATTCGTTTACCTTCGAAAACAAGAGCCCATGCCATGCATTCCGCATATTTTTCCTTGCTGTTTCTTTCTTTGTATCGACATGCTACCATGCGCATCATACTAGCATCGGAACGTAAGAGAGCATTATTCTTCATTTTATCAAGCTCTTCAAAGACATCACGAACTTTGAGTTGCGCAAAAGAAATTTCTTCAGCAGGATGAGCATTTATCCAACCTAAATTTCCATCATCTTCCCAAGCATTTTTCTTGGTGTCTAAACTTTCTATCATTTTGCTTTGCAAACTCATTATAGCTTTTCTGTTAGCTGAAGTTGAATCATTGAAAGCAAAAGCCCAAAATGAATTCATGGTAAATTCATCCAATATGAATATACGAGAGGTGGCTCTAGTTACAGCAACATAAGCATTGCAAACCTGGTATTTCAATTCAATATCCCCCTCAATATCTTCTTTCGGATTAGCAAACCATTCAAGTAATTCTTGCACTTTAAACTTGCAGTTATTACCTTCCGTATTAAAACCATAAATGATTACATTCGCATACTCACAACCTTTGGCCTGACTAGGTGAAAGTATTGTTAAGCCTTGCGGAATACCATTTTCAAAATTAATTTTATCCTTTAATGGTGAGTTCTTGATATAATCTTCTACAGATTCTCCTTCTGCTATTGGAATTATCATATTCACCAAATTGCCAGGAATTGCGTCCCAAATAGTATAATCATTAGGAGAAACACAATAGATAGACGGACCATCAATTGAAAAATGAGGAGTCTGTGGATAAGAAAACTCATTGAGACGAGACGCTCGCAATAGTTGGACACGATTAGCCAATCTTACGATTTGCGCTGTTGAACGGAAATTTTCATTAAACTCTATCGGTCTCGGCAATTTACTCTCATCTTTCTTATCTCCCAATCCCGTCATCTCAAAAATGCTGTTGACAAAATAACTACGCAATGAGTCCCAACTAAATCCCGTAGGGTTTAATGTTTGGAATTCATCTCCAGCAAAGACAAACGGCAATTTCTTCACATCATCAACATTCTCTATTTTCCTATTAGAGAACAATGAGACTTTTAAGATAAAATCAATTTCTATTCTCGTGAAATCTTGGGCTTCATCACAATAGATTGCAGAAAACTGTTCCTTTGCATAACCTTTTTCCAGGCAATATTTAACTAAATCTTGGTCGTCCCAATATTTATCACTGGTTAAATCCTTATACCATTTGTCCCAAACAACATCATATACTTTCTTGAAAGTATCAATACTTACAGTTAAGTAGTTCCTTCCCAATGCCTCATAGTCATCTGGAGTTAAGTAAGAATCATTATTCCAACCCTTTATATAAGTTCTAATGATATGCCAACAGATACTTGGTCCAAAGTTTTTAACGGCATCACGATCTTTCCCGAATCGTTCTGACCATTTTTTCTTAAAAACAGCAAAAGATATGTACTTTTCATCTGAGAACTTTGTTTCCAAGATTTCTTTATCATAATCTTGGATGCACTTTTTCAGTAAGTCTTTAAAGACATAGAACATATTTTTCAATGATGGTTGAATGTCTTTCTTATAACTTACCGAATGCTTCTTCATTATCTCCTTATACACATTATTCTTATCAAATAATGTCTGAGATAATTTCTTTGCATCTTCAATTAAAGTCTTGCTGTATGAAAGATAAACCGGAGGTAGAAGTTGTGGACAATCAAATGCATCCTTATTAAGCTGAAACCTCAATACAATCTCAGCAAACAGATACTGCAAGACTGTTGATTTTCCACTACCAGCTCTACCTGAAATAAACAAAGGATAATTTGGTTCACTATTGGATACCACTGCAACTTGCTCTTCTGTAAGAACAAGATTACTCTTACTGTCTTGTTCCATACGTCTCCACTCATCGTCATCAAGATACAAGAAACTTTGAGGATAACCCCTCATGTAATTTTCAGGTTCTCCTCCTTTGAGAATCTTTTCTATTCTTTCTGTTTCTGTTTTACGAGGTGCTGCTGCAAGAATCCAATTTGAAGATTTATGATAAATAAGGAGAACGCGATCCTTAATACTAATTTCCTCCCAACCATCGTCATCAACCAAATGCTCATATATATGATTTGAAATGGCTTGAGCTGCTTTTGAGAATTCATCAAAAGATTCATATTCTTCAGTACCAATGATATCATCTATCCATTCCTTTGTTTCGTAAACTGCATCTTTGAAGAGATTACAGTTTATCGACAATGGTGAAGAAATAAATGAAACTTCATTAACTGAAAGAGGACTTTTCTCTTGATAGTCAGTTTTAGATCTTTCCTCGATTATTTTATCATGGAATGAATTCAATTCTTTTTTTTCTTGCGGACTAAGCTCTTTCTTTGATACATAAGTTGTTTCAGTACCCTGGGTTATTTGAGCAACGTAAACATCATGGCGCATAGCATCACGCAATACATAAATGCACACGTCATCCTTGTAAACCATCTTTTTCCAGATAAAAGTTGGTCTACTATGTTTCCCTGGGAACTTAGACATGATGAAATCATCTCGCAAAATAGAAGATTCACCATAGCCCATTTGTATATCCACATGCGACTTCTCGAATCTTGTCAACAAGTCACAAAAGTCCTTGGCAAACTTTTCCTTATTCCACCAACGACGTTTCTCTTCTGTTACATAATAAAAATATTCCATAACATATAGTTAAAGTTTATATTTTTGGTCTTATACTAAAGTTTGTTTACTTTACTAGAACTTCAATATTATATGGTACCACTTATTCTAGCTTATTTGAAACTATTCGTTAAAGCATTAAAATCATGAATCAACATACTTCTTATACCATCTCTTTCATGATTTCTCACACCACAATTCCAGGCATTTTTTCCGTATTGCTCAATCATTTCAGGATGAGTGAACAGATTAAGCAAAATGCTTTTAGCCTGATCCAAGTCATACACAACAATACCAGCCTTGTTATCTTCTATATAAGATAAGGTTGCAGTCTTCAAACCTAATCCAAGAATACATCTGGCATTATAGAGATAATCAACCAATTTTGTTGAGAAAGACAAACGATAGAAAGAAGCATCGCGCTTATTCAACGGCTCAACATGTATTAAAATATCTGCAGCTTGTTGCGTAGCCATGACCTCTTCTTGTGGTACAGCCTTATTTAACCTCGATGTGCCTTCTATGTTTAATGCACTAATTATATCTGCAGATAATGGAGACAGAGTATAGACATCGAGAAAGGCTGTTTGCCCATTTTCCGCATTAATTTCATGTATAATATTGGCAAGTTTTGCTAGAGCTTGCCATCTCCCAGCTCCTATATTTCCCATAAATACCAGATGATATGGCTTTTGAGGAACTTTAAGAGAAGGTTCTCCTACAAAATCATAACTTTTATATAAGATCTTGCAATCCTTCTTAAAATACCGTCCATACTCATTTTGCATTTCTTTAGTGATGGTATACATCACTGATGAACGATTCACACATTTACGTATATAATGGCGATTATACCATTTTCTTAGCATAAAGAGAGGATTCCAAGAAAAATGATTCCAAGAATACACATCATCCCAAGAATACAAGACCAAAGGTATATTGTATCGCTTCTGTAAATCAACCATCATACGATTTATATTGCTCATATAGGTAAGAGTTCCGAAAATCATATCTGGCTTGAAATCATCAACAAATTGATAAAGTTCCTTTGTCTTCCATTTCCCCAAAAACCAAATCAAATCTCTCAAGACAAAAAACAACTCCCATCTCAACAGCTTTGCTTTATTCATAGCCTTAGAGGTAAGAGACAAATCTTTTGTATTATTTGATGCATCCATTACAAAAGAACGTCCAGTCTTGATTGAATGATTAAAAATATGTTTAACTAAACGTCCTTCGGTAATCTGAAAGTATTCTTTTACCTTCTTATTATATGGTTCACCATCACGGCAATAAATATGTGCAATTTCAAATTCATCAATATCACCAAATAAATTACTATAAGAATTGCCTATATTGTTGTCTTCTCTCCATGGCATGGAGGTGATAAGTAATATCTTTATTTTTTTCATTTGCGTATCCTATTAATCAATTGATTACGTTTAGATGAAGCTGTAGCTAAAAATGAAGAGATCTTCTCCTTTACGAAATCTTCTGTATCCAACATATACTTAAACTTTTCGATCAAAGATTCAGCATTGACCTTATCTATCTGCAAATAATAATCACTCAATCCCATATCTTCCATAATGCCTTCTCCCTTATTACCAACATAAGTAATGGCTACGCCAGGGACCATATTAGCCATTGAGAAAATCATTGAATGAAAACGAGTTCCAACAATATAATCAAAATAACTATAAATGCGCTTCAACTCATAACAGTTCAAGCTCCTATCTGCAAAATATGCATAATGTCCAGTTTCCATTCCTTCAATAATATGCTTAATACAATAACTGTCATTCTCATGATCATTGATAGCATATACATGTTCTATAAAAACAGGGAAATAATGATGACTAAAAAGCCAACCAGCAAACATTCTCATTGATTTCACAAAATCATCATAAGCTTTAACAGGATCTTGAGCATGAGGAAAACGATGAGGACGTGCTGTTATTGCAACCATCTTGAAATTATCAGGCACATGGAGTTCTTTCTTGAATTGCTCTTTATTGTTCACATCTGCATTAGGTAAAAAGAACCCAAAGTCAGGATATGCAGGAACATTAATACCTAATTCATTCTGGCACATTTTAGAAGAACGGATTTCTCTTGCAGTAACCAGCTTAGCTTTTCTAAAAGCTTTCTTTACTAAAGCTTTGACACCCCATCCCTCAAAAGGTCCAAACGAATTAGGACAGATATACACATCCTTACCCAAGGATTGTGCCAAGAAGATATGATAAAGTTGAAAATAAATGTAATAAAGAGCAGTTTTGCCTCCATAACTATGAACAAAACCTCCGCCTTTTACAAACACAGCATCAGCTTCTTTAAACAGTCGAAACGACTCTTTCTTTGACTTTGATAAAAAAGGAAGAACCAAGCCTCTTAGAGATGTCAAAAGCATCAAACTCCATGTAAGATCAATTAGAGAAACTGATCCCCATTTAAGAATTAACTTCCAATCCATAGCAATATTATCCTTACTATTAAAGCGTTTGCTAGGATGTTCCAAGACAGGACTCATCACATTCAATCCATGTTTGAGAGATTGTTCAACTGGCTCTTTAGCCTCTGCCATAAAATAAAAATCACCATTATACCCAGCATCTTTTGCAAATCGCACTGTTTCCCAAACTAAAGCCTGGTCACCGCGATTGAAATCAGAGCATGGTGGTATCACTAAATATTTACTCATTATCTATATAAAATCTTAATTAAACAAATCCATTGACTTAAGTAACGTATGCTGACCTTACATAAAATATCAACTACCACTTACACCAATTCGTTTTTACACCTATTATAAAGACTTACCAAATGTTCAGCCGACATATCAATTAGCGGCTCATACATAAAGCTATTCAGATGAATACCTTCAGGGGGCATCATATTCACTTCTTCTATCAAATCTACATGATTTGACTCTTGCCCCTTATAGAGTTCAGGTGGCTTGCCTTAAAGAATGTATCATCCTTAGTTGCCTTTATCAGTTCATTTGCCTGATAAGAGCCAAATGACTTTCCATCAACAGAGGAAGAGAACAGGGAAGAGTCTGTAAGCAACTCAGAATAGCGATTAAAATAATCAACTAAAGTATCCTTATACTTGTCAACTACGTCCTTTACCTTGCTCCCAGCATCGAAGATGTTATTATATTTAAAGTCAAATACCTCATGTTCTGTATCAAGTTCATCTTTCAACCGATAGAGGCATTGCAAAAAACTATCAGGAACATCCTTGTTTAAAGAAAATACATCCACGAATTCGTCTTTGCAATTATCGCTTTTCGATTGTTGCATCAAACAAGTCATGAACACATTTTCACTTTGAGCCAATTCTGCATAAATGGCATCGTATCTAGCCTTCAATACAGCATCAGCCAAGAAAGAACTAAAACGTTCCTCGCTGTTCACATCCTCATCAGCATTAGCTACATAAATATCCTTTGGAGCTATACCTGCCCCATTTTCATCCTTAACGTCACAAACAGCTGATTTTTCGGGATGAATTCTATCATTAATTTTATTCGCTTTGCCTTGACTAAGAAGTCGCATGGTATTGGAAAACGAAGTCTTCATCGTACCATTCGGAGCATAAATCAAGATACTCCGATGTTGAGTAAAGTCAAAGTCTTTAGAGAATTTCTTTATTCCAAAGCAATTCTCTAAATGCATCTTTATATGATTCATATACTTTATATTATTCCGTAAACCAATCAGGCTTTAATACCTCAGGAAATTTCCTCTCTCTATATTCTTTCAACAGCTTCAAATAATAATCATAGAAATCTCCATAAGTGTCAAAAGGACCTACTTTCATATCCTCTTCTATTGTATAACCACCATAAACCAGCAACCACATCCTAATAGCGCATCCCACATATCCCCACAATATATCCTCATAAGGAAGTTCCAACTTATTCATGATATTGTCTATCCTCACATCCATATGAGGATGAGCACCATCACTGCATATTGTATCTTGCCCCATAAGCAATAAAGAACACAGTACATTGGCAATACCAACTTTATAAGTAAAACCATTACCTGTATCAAATTCAGAAGAAATAAAAGACAATGCCGTTTCGTCTGCGCTCATCTCGTCTTCGAGAGTTACTTCTTGATTGGCGGCATAATGTGTATGCCCCAAAAAGTTATGAGCAAACTCATGTGCCATGATAAAACATATACCACCGACGTAAATTCCATTAGCATTACCTATCTCTTTCTTAAAGGCTTGCGGATCACAAATGTTCGGAATCTGCGTAAACGATTCTCGTTCTACTCGAAACATAAGTTGCCTTGCCCTAAAGAATGTATCTTTAGCAAAACTAACGGCCTCCATATTGGACTTGAAACCATTTATATTAGTTCCAACAGCATTCATCATCGGTATCTGAACTATATTATCAAAATAGGTACTCAAATATAATCCAACCGACCACATGAACTGTCCGAAAGTCAAAGAGAAGGTTATCTGATATTTTTCATCAACTTCTCTTATTTCCGCGACATTACGAATTCGGTCTCGTTCTTCCTCAAACAGGATCTCATTAGATAAATCATTCGTATTAACATCTATATACATTGATTTATACAAATTATCAATGCTTAGAGCTGTCTCAATAACTTGCTGATTTAAAGCCTGAACAGGAAGAAATATCTTACTATAATCAAACATAGACAATTCTATAGGATAAGACATAATTTACTTCGTTTTAGTCAACTGTTTATACAAATCTATGTATTTACCATACTGAATGTTTTTATTATATTCAAGCTCTGCTTTCTTTCTACATGCATCAACATAATGCTCTTTTCCATTGCGAAGTATTGTTCTTATAGCTGATAGAAGCCCATCCATATCATTTTGCTCAACCACAATTCCGGTATGAGCTGTTACACTTTCTACACTACCACCAGTTCTGAAAGTCACTATAGGCGTTCCGCATGCTAAAGCCTCCAAATTAGTTGTAGGAAAAGTATCTTGTAATGTTGGATTAACGAAAACTTCAGCCAAAGAATATATACCAGCTAACTCTTGTATACTATCAGTATGCTCAATACCTAAACAATGTTTTTTAGGAAGTTTATTAAAATCCTTCTTACTTAATCCAACAACCACCAATACTTCATCATCATTTAAATAATTTGTTAATTCTATCAAGTAGTCAGTACCTTTATATTTACTAAAAACATTAAACAATGCCAGAATGACATGTTTTTCTTTTATTCCATACTTTTGGCGAACAAAATCAGCTTCTGACGGCTTAAAAATATCTAAATCAACACCATTATTTATAACCTTAACTGGATATACATTCAAAAAAGATTGCTTAACTAATCCAGCGAGCCAAGTAGAGGGAGAAACTATTGTCAAATTTTCAACACCTTGAAAACAATCTTTCTTTTCTTGGAAGTTTTTGGAACTTCGATCAAAAAACCAAGTAAAAGGATAATTATGTTTGAGTTGGCAATGATTGCACTTTGTTTTCCACTTGTAACATTTCGCATAATCAAAATGTGAACACCACCCTGTAAAAGACCAACAGTCATGTAATGTCCAAACTACAGGAATCTTCTTCTCCTTGATATAATCGAAAAGTAATTTCACATTTATGTAATGATTATGAAGATTGTGAAGATGAATAAGATCAGGCTTAACTCGATCTATCCATGCCAGCATTTTTTTTGTTTCATGAACATTATAAAAAGCATGATGAGCAAAAAGCCTTGTCTTAAGTTTACTCCATTGCAACTGAAAATAAGAACACATTTTATATGTATTTACATAATCCTCATCTGATAGGACTTTAAACTCATATCCATATGCAACATAAGCATCATTTTCTTCTGAGTTCAATAAAAGATTACGTAAATCATAGACAATACGGCCTGTACTTCCGCCGTTTTTATACACTGTATTAATAAAAAGAACCTTCATAATTTTGCAAATAATTAAATTAAAAATCCCTAACAAATTTACATAAACAAAATGCTTCATCACCAATACGAAGCAGTAATCATTTTTCTTTATGTTCTATAATAACACCAAGATTCAAGAGACAACCTCTAACAATCTTAGCATGAGGATTTATAATAATAGCTCCCCAATGCCAAATGGTTAAACCTTTAAATCGTAAGTGATACGCCCCGTAGAACCACCATTATAATAGCGAGTATTAATTTGAAGTACTTTCATCTTTAAATTTTATAATCTTTGCAGGAACACCTCCTACCACTGCATAGTCAGGAACATCCTTAACCACTACTGCATTAGGAGCAATTGTTACATGATTACCAATCTTCACCCCCCCCAAGTATCTTTGAACCAGCACCTATAAAGCAATGATGTCCTATCGTAGGACAACCATTTTCTTTAGCTCCAATAAGTACACCTGGATAGATTGTTGCATAATCTCCTATTTTGGCACCAGCATTTACAACGATACTACCATAGTGATAAATCATTAGTCCTTTACCAAAAGAGCCAGGATCTATCTGAAAGCCAGTAATAAAAGACAATCTCCTTAGTGCTTTATAACGAAACAACAAGCAAACTGTATGATAGCCAGAGACAAAAGACAACGATTTCCGAAGTATTGAATTATTCAAATGATATTCAGAATATCGAAGGTTGCGCAGATAAGAATAGATGTTCCATTGAGAACTCTGAGGAGATGTAACTATACGATTCTTCAAGCGTTTTATGAAACCATTAGTCATCTTAGGATATAATTGGCTATCAGTAAAAAGATATTCTTTGAGTTCTTTTCTTGTTATTATCATAATAAATTGTCTAGAATTATTGACCTATAAGGAACAGTATCTGCCATACCATGATTTGCGGCAATAACAATATGTGATAGAAACAAACATATATAAATAGAGATACATATCAATTGTTGCGTTTTATCTTCCATATTCTTTAGTAAAGACGGAATAAGAATTAGCAGGGGGATCATTTGGTAAAATGAAACTCTAAATGCCACTTCAAATAAGCTTGATAAAGACAAGAACATCAAACCCAACAAAGAATAAGCTTGAATATAATATTTTAAATTGCCTTCTACATTCTTGCGGAGATATGGAAATAAGGCAAAACCTATCATAATAATGATATTTGTTTTAGCACTCGTAACACCAGAATCTAAATAAAGCTCAGCCTTAGATTCGCCAAATAATCCGCTAGTTGCAATAACCATAAAAAGCGTAGAAGCTAAAATGTAAACTGTTCCAACACCTAAAATTACTATCAATAATCTATGCTTCATTTTTGCCATAATCATAACAAAAGGCAAAATTAATATGAAAACACTCGAATTGTGAAAGAAATATGCGGCAGCAACAGCAAACAAAAAAAACAAATATTTTTTCTCATATAAATATACTAAAGAATACATACAAATACTCATAGCTAAAGATTGTCGCATAAGCGAGAAGCCATACCAATAAAAGAACAACATATATCCAAAAACAACCATCCAAGGAATAGTAATTTTTCGGAAATGTAAACATGTTAATGCAATCATTGTCATTTTAATCAATGCTGCAATAAACATATATAGATTTATAGTACCAACTTTTCCACAAAAATAGCACAACAAATGATATCCATATTCTTTTGTGTCAAGATTAGATAAAAATGTTCCTACATTATTGTAGTGTAATGAATTATAAAAATAAATGGAACCATATCCCAACATGTCAGAACCTAAGTTCCAATCTCTACATCCTTCTATTATACTTGGAAAAAGTATTAATAAAGGAAAGAACACATAAAAGAGGATTTTATTTCTATCATAATTGCTTATAGCAATGTGGGCTAACAAAGATGTAAAAATTCCGACAAATAAATAAAATAACATATTATTTGAATATTTTTTGTATCTTACAAAGTAAATCGAAAACCTTTTCACCCAGATGCATTTTTATCCACATAGCAAGCTTTTGCTTTGGAGAAAGCCATGTACCATCATACCAATGAATACCACAAGTATTCTCAGTTATTGTCATCTTGCCTGTAGATTTACACAATGGACAGAAATAGTCGACAGGATAAATAATGTAATCATAAATTTTTTGCAATTTGTTATTTTGCAACAAACCTTTCTTAATAAATATATCAGTAGTCAGGGTAACAATATTGTCCATACCACGACCAAATTCAAATGACTTTTGATTATATATGCCTATAATATGCTCCAAAAAATCCATCTTTGGTGAAGCCCCCATAACAAGACCTGGTGCTATAGGATACATTCCATCGCTAACATCCTCAAATGCCATAAACGGACCTTTGGCAATAATGTCATCCATATTCTTGATTACCTCCACATCGGTATCAAAATAAAGACCACCAAATTTATAGAGAATCCAGAAACGGGCATAATCACTCACAAAGGCATACTTCTTTGCCTTGTATGCCTCTGATGTATAAGGAATGATATTCACATCAAAGTTACTCTCATTCCACTCCTTTATCTCATAATCAGGGAGAAACTTTCTCCATGAAGCAATACACTTCTGTGCACTCTTTGGCAGAGGATTACCCCCAAACCAACAATAATGAATTACTTTTGGTATCATAATCTACTTTTAATCTTGTGAATGATTCTTGTAATTAACAATCGATGATATTCTTTTGCATCGGTAGCAACAATCCATTTGCCTTTAAAATTGATCACGTTAAATTGATGTCCACCTTCTTTATAGAAAGGGATATCCGTCGGCAATATCTTTTCCTTCAATATGGTTTCTTCATACTCTGTTGGAGAAAGCTTCGTTATCTCAGAAACATGAACGTTGTCACCATAGCGATGAGTACAATCTTGAGATACTCTCAACAACTTTCCTTGATGCTCTATCCAACAGCCGGCATCACGCCCAACCTTATTGCTTCTCGTAATTGGCGAACATGGATGTACAGTATATGGACCTTTCAATTTATCACTCACATAGAGTTCCAACACATTAACAGGTTCACTATATTGCAACATAGTCATCAGGTAAAACTTACCATCTTTTTTGTAAATAGAAGAATCACCATACCCCATGCGAATCTCTCTATTCTTAGGTTGTTCCAACAGCTTATGGGAAAACACAAAAGAGCAAAGAGTTTCATCAGTAGCCTCATATAGCCTTACACTCCCATCTTGACCTGTTTCTGGTATCATATATACCTTTCCAGCTTCTTCGAAGACCCAAGGGTAAGAGAGATGAAATGGTTCTTTCAAGACAACTACAGGCTTAGACCAATGGACTAAATCAGAAGTAGACGTCATCATGAGCACACCTGGTGTATAAAGCCCCTTACTCTCATAAAACAGATGTAGCTTACCCTTATATTCAAATAAAAATGGGTCAGCAACTATAATGGTCGGATTAGCCTTAGCACAAGGCTTTAGACAATCCACCCCATATATTTTCTTTCCCTTTTTGATATTAAAGATTTCCTCTTCATTATCAAAAGAAAGAAGTTGAATTTTAAAACATTCTATCATTTTCTTAATCCTAAAATTTTCTGAATTTTGTGGATAGGGAAATACATAAAACGACGTCCCCAATATTCCAGAGCCGGTTTCATATCTTTCTTATTCCACAATAATACACAGTCTGAATGATGAAAATCCTTCAGCCATTGAATAAAAGATACACCTTGAAGCCTTTTAAAACAATCCATCATATCTGGCACTTCATCCATACAATCGAAATTCTCTATCGGCTTAAAATCATCTAAATACAGTTTGTTCTCTAAAGTAGATACTGCCCATCTAAATGGTAAATTGAAGCCACCATATGTAAAGAAATAGCTCCATCCTGAGTTTCGATAATTAACTTCTAAGAAATAGTGTTCACCCTGCTTATCGACCAAGAACTCAATACAGAATATTCCTGTAAATTTTGTTTTGCGAATTAATTCTGTTATCTTCTCTATTAATGCTTGATCACGGAATGGGAAGAAGTACATATAATTGCCAAAACTATCCTTAGTCATACGATAATAATGACAGGCGTATGGCATAAATACTTGTTCTCCACCATTAATACTGATACCATCAATACATAATTCGTTTTCTTTCTTGATAAACTCCTGAACTAATATTTTATCAGACTTCATAGTCTTATAAGCAGCTTTCAGTTCTTCTTCATTCTCACAAATATGAGCTAATGCTTTCCAGTTTCCGCCTGTAGAAGAAGTTACAGCTTTTGTAAATACAGGATACTTCAGTGTCTTAGGCATTTCTCCTACTTGAAGTAATTCTTCCTTAGGGATATTAATGCCGCACTCTACAGCAGCTTGGGTTATATCATATTTCTGAAGATATTTTTCTATTTCACCCTCTCCATGAGTAAAATAGAACTTATCTTTTAATTCATCATAATGTTCATCGAGAAGCAAAGTTACATTATCGCTACCATTATAAATAAATGGTTTGAGAGGCTCATGGCTATAATGCTCCATAAGAAAAGTAAAACCTTCTTCAATGTTATCAAAGATATGCAATTCACCAACATATTTACTGTTATTTACCATTACAGGGTTATGAGCGCACAACAACACAATTGGTTTGATACCCTCTTCACCTAAACTACGGACAATTCCTAATGGATTCTGATGCTCTTCTACAAGACAAATATGCTTGTGCTTATAGACTTCATGATTCTTATTTATCATATTTTTAAATATTTGATTTTTTCAATGTATATAAGAAATAAAACATTCCTGCTAAAATGATAGTAATGACGATTACGCCTAAGATTACTGATGCCATCTGGACTAAAGCCAATCCACCACAAGCAAACAATACCATGGCACAAAAACATTGAGTCATACTCCATGATACCTTTCCAATTGTCCAAGCCTCCTTGTCTGGTGTAAGCAATGTCGCCACGACAAATGAGCTGGAATCAGACGAAGTAATAAAGAATAAGCATATTGTTATCAATACTACAGCAGACATAAACAGGTAGGCGCCATGGCTTGTTGTTATGTTTTCAATAAAAACAAACAATGAAGTTGTTATATCATTTTGCATAGCAGGGAAAATAAGATCCTTAATTTCCGTTCCAATGGCTCCATATACACCAAACCACAACATGGTTACCAACGAAGGCAATATCAAAACACCAAGAATGAATTCCCGAATGCTTCTACCTTTAGATATTTTTGCAACGAAAACAGATACGAAAGCTGCCCAAGCTGCATACCACATTTGATAGAAAACCGCCCAAGAAGCAGCCCAATCATCAGATTTTGTATTGAAATAATCGTTATAAAAAACATAATTTCTAAAGAAGGTCACAAGACCTTTTCCTATATACGAACCATAATTTGTTACAGAATGAGTAATATAGGCAAATAAGATAACTAGCACAACTAAAATACCAACAAGTATCGTTGAGGAATTGGACAACCATTTTACTCCTCTTTTCAAACCAGAATTTACCGACCATGTTGCTATCAGGCAAATTCCCATCATCAGGATATAAGGATTGGCATTCACATGAAATACATATTTAAATCCACCACATAACTGCGCTACGCCTAATCCTAAAGATGTACAAAGACCCGCAACAATACCTAACGCCATCACGATGTCAATAGTTCGACGTAAGACGTAACTAAAACGCATAGGAAAGATAGAACTGATTTTAAGCTCACGTCCTTTGTTAAAATGGAAATATGCTATAATAAGTCCCAACATTGCATATAATCCCCAAGCATTGAAAGTCCAATCATATAATGTTAAGGAATATGCGATAGATTCAGGAGATCCAGATACCCATCCTACATAAGGATTACTATGCAAATGAAACAAAGACTCCTGGCAATAGAACATGATTCCGATACCCATTCCTGCCATGAACAGACAGGAGAACCAGGAGAAATTACTATACTCAGGCTTGGCATCCTTGCCGCCAAGTTTTATCTTACCATACTTTGATGCTGCAAGAATCACCAAAATCAGGAGAAACAAGCAACATAACGAGCCTACATAACCTCTAACAGCAATACATGTTTGCTTAAAAAATAAGCCGAAAGCTTCTGAATCTAACCCAATAAATGCTATAACTCCTAAGAGTAACACTATCACTGAAAATGCTATAATAGAGCAAATATTCTTTTTTAATTTACTGATCATTTTATGAAACTATATAGTTACATCAAAACCTGCGACTATTCTCGGGTGAGAATCAAAAAGATTGTCTCCCCACAGATACAAATTATATTTTTTTACGCTATAGTATGCACCAACAGCCATATCTATGTCTTCATCCATCTTCCAAGAATGAATTTCACCAACCATAGGAGTAATACTACTCTGCTTGCCTACTTTAAAGCAATGACCTAGATATATCCATTGCTTTATGGTATTGGGCGCTCCATCATTAACTCCCCACCATGTATTCGCACACCAGAAGGTATTTCCATCTTTGGTAATATTACCATTTAAATACAATGCAGAGGTAAGATACGAAAACTTAAAATTATTAGAAAGATTGAATGAAGGGGTAACTTGAACACCAACATTAAAATATTTAGATAGACTGACTCCATATCTCATTAAAGCTCCCCAATAGCTGTTGCCATTGCTGGTATACAAGTCTAAACCTGTAGCCAATGAATTACTCAACCCATACTGAAAAGTAGTATAGGTTTCCTGCGAATTTATACCAGGTCGCACTTTCATTGATGTATATGCATACATTCTATCTTTGCCAACTGTCTTTGCAAAATAAGGTATCTGAGCCTTAGTATAAGAGCCTATAAAAAGGCACAAAAACAACAAAATTTTCTTCATTTTATTCTCATCTTTTTTATTTAATCAACACTAATCTAAATTTGCAAAAACTTCTTTGCTAATTTATAACATTTAAAATATGCAAGCAAAGTAAATATTCTATCTTTTTTAGACAACATCGAAGAAAAGATATCTTTAAAATATAGTGGATAATAACTATAGAATTCATTTGAATTTATCAAATGATTCTTTACTGCGCAAATCTTTGTCTGCAACGCTATTATTCGAATAATATTTTCAAACTCAACCGGCAATAACTGTTCATATAATTCTAGCAAGTTTTTCCACAACATATATGTATCCTTATCAAATGTTGAGGTAATTGATCCTACATTATCATTACAATAATGATAGAATCCAAGAGATAAATGAACAACAGAAACTTTCTTCTGTAACAACTGTATAAATATCAACACATCCTCACAATAATTAATTTGTGGGATAAATCTAACATTATATTTCTTATACAATGAATGCTTTATAAGCTTATGCCATAAAGCACCGAAAACACGATCCTCAAGAATATCTTTTAATACTTCAATAGGATTGTTACTTCTCAATTTTTGAGGCATATAAATTTGCTGATTGTTTCTCTGAAGATAATAGTCAGCAATAACTATATCAGCATTCGTCTCTTTTGCTTTATCATAAAAGCATTTGAGCATATCAGGCTCAACCCAGTCATCACCATCAGCATGAATGGAATATTCTCCTCTTGCTTCATCTACGCCTAACTGCCGAGCAGAAGCAACGCCACCATTTTCTTTGTGAAAGACACGAACTCTTTGATCCTTAAGAGCGTATTTATCACAAATGTCGCCAGATCTATCCTTACTACCATCATCTATCAAAAGAAGTTCAAAATCAGGAAATGTCTGTGCCAACAGGCTATCCAGACATCGTGGTAGAAACTTCTCTACATTATATACCGGGACGATAACACTAATTTTTGGATTAGCTTGCATTATTTCTTTATTTTAAAGCATTAAACAAAAAAGACTTGGATTCCTCCTTTAATGTATCATAGATTTTATCAACAGCAGTAAAATCAATTTCATCCAAAGAGGAAATATCATCGCCGATATTGACTAGTCTATCTTTTAGACCAAACATATCAAGAAGTGATTCAAACCTAGACATACCTCGTTCTTTATTACCAACAACAACAAATTGTTTATGGAATATGATAGAGAAGACACATGCATGAAAAGAATCTGTTATCACAAATTCTGCATCATAAAAACCTCTTAACCATTTCTCGACAGAAGGCTTTATGCGTTCCTGTAAAGGACGTAAGTCATCATACTCATATGGATTATTGACATTAAATGGTTCGAGTTTTTTATCTTGCGCAATATCTCTAATATATTTAGTCATTACCTCACTGCTATCCAGCACATAGGTCAACAACGTGCCACAGCTTTTATCTACATTAGAAGCCTTAAACAACCTAATATAATCATCAACTCTTAAAAGCAAAGTAGGATCAAGAACATGAGAAGCAGAATGATTAAAATATTTACGACATTGCTTTACCGCACTTTTTTCTCTTACAGATACAGCATCGAACATTTGAACCAATTTTCGGCATTCCACAATCTGAGCATCTGAATATTCTTTCTTATCTGTTCCAAAAGAGGCAGCATAAGACAATCTTTTGATATTCCATTTACTTGCAAAAGCAAGATAAGCATTTTCAATGCCTTGTCCTCTCCATCCCTGATCAAAATATATAGGACGCCAAACCTGATCACTTCCTACAACTATTGCATCATAAGTTTCCCCATCTAACTCATTAAAATTCCTTATCTCCTTTCGATGGATATAAGAATTGATAAATCTTTGAGTATTCTGTGAAACAACCGGTATAACCTTTTTGTTTTGATAATACTCATAGAATATCTTTTGATTCCTTCCTAATAGTTTTTTAACGATACGCTTTAAAAAGCATTTGGGTATGTTTTTTAATGGAGGCAGCGGCATTCTATTAGGCGTATCAAATACCACCACCTCATGCCCCATTCTCTCAAGCACCGTCTGCAAGGCATACGCCTGCAATATCCCTCCATAGTTAGTATGGAGAGGTAATGTTAATATTCCTATTCTCATTCTTCATTTCCTCCTTCATCATTATTATTATCTCGATAAGTTCGATTAATTCCCTTTATAGACACCTTGAAACCATAATGTTTCAACCTGCTTGATACGCTCCTAAAGCTTACCTTACTAAAGAAAGGTATGTCAGGACGTTCTCCTTCCTCAAGATTATCTTTAGCTATGGCAAAGATAACCTCATAGTCTGACGCAGAAATTGTATTTGTTTCTGGTACTTTAAAATTCTCACCCAATAATCTATTTGCCTTTTGACGATATGCTAAATCAAAGAAATTCTCTGCAGAAACATACCCCTGAAAGAACAAATGACTAAGAACGCTTGAACCATTATACTTTTTTACGTGTATAAACTGTTTGTCACGAGAGTAAATATCACAAAATTCTATAGGGCTTCCACCTTGATAAACATTTCGTCTGTCCATCAAACAATATCTATCGGGGTACTCATTGCATACAGCAATATTATATTCTTTTTCATCCTTCCACGCATAATCCAACATTGGTATATCAGACAACACAGCATCTTCATAATACTGTTGAACTTTACGTACATAATCTTGCTCAACCTCATACCATTTGCCGTCATTCAAGAGGTACTGATGTCCTTCAAAATTCAAGTCTGCGTACAAGCACCTATATACTGACCAATTTCTTACCGGAGTTTCTTCAGCATTTAAGCAAGTTACCTTTTTCTTTTTGATGTCATTTAGAGAAAGATCGTTGCCATATTCGTCTTTAAGAACTGAAATAGACAAGTCATCATAAACAGTATCACTTTTCAACTTAAATGATTCCAAAGAGTAATAATCTATTATCTCTGGTATGGATGTCCATATACGAGTTGGATTATCAGAATTTAATTCATCAAGAAGAAGTTGATTAAGTCTCTCTATCAGTGGCTTATCTTTAATCTCCTGTATCTGATTAATCCAGTCAAAACCAGCATCACGATAGTGATTACTTTTGTAAAGATGATAACAATGTGCTAAGAAATCCTCTATTTCGTCATAACTTTTATCTGTAGAAACAGAAAGAGAATCTGCACCAGATATTGTGCCAGACAATTCCCCCTCAGAAGTCTTACCTGTCACAGACTTCAACATATCCCTATCGACATCAATATTAAAATTACGAATCTCTGCTAATGCACTTGACTGAATTCGGTTGTTCAGAGGTACAGCCTCCATACTGTTTACATCAATACTACGCAACTTATCAGCATCAACACTATTCAGTGTAGCAAGCAATCCGAATCGTTTTTCGACAACATTTGATTCCAGCAAAGATCTGCCAAAGCCAAAACAAACAGCAAATATGCGATGTACATTTTCCCCTACATCTATTTGATATAAGATAACTGCAGACACACTTTTACCTTGTAAAGACTCTAAACCAACATATTCACCTTTAAGAAAGCTATTTACCCACTTAGGACTGACAGGTTGATTATTCTTATAATACAGAATCAATCCGTTAGCCAAAGTAAGCGAAAGTATATCAGGTTTTAAAACCCGGTTTATTGATATCCCTTCTTTTATTAATGATATTGACAATTTTGTTTTTGCCATATATGATTCTCCTATATTTTAATTATCTATATCTATTCTATCCTAGACTCTCCATTCGCCCTTCTGATAGATTTATCCAATCCCTCTATCAATCCATCATACGACCATTTCTCTATCAAGACTTTCGATTGTATATCACCAATACAGCGTCACCACTATATTACAAGTAGTTACACCTATCAGTTTTTTTGAAAAAAGTTATTTTGATATGCAGCACCCCCTTCCCGCCAGCAGGAAGGCGGCGCCTTAATGGTTCTGATTCAATCTAAAAAATGAAATTATTGTTTTCCAATCTCATCCTGTGCCTTCTTCAAGGCGCGGATTCTTAACTCCTTCTCTACTCGCTTCTTCACCTCCTTCTCTATCTTGTCCTCAATAATCTGGTTGAGAGGACGGGAGAATGGATGCCAACCGTAATCGGCGTTCTCCTTCGTGTGACAGAACAACACCGTGCAAATTTCCAACAATGCCTCCAGGCGAACCTCCTCGCTAGGATAATGGGTGAAAATCCAATTGGTGAAACGAACAAACTCGGAGAGCAACATATGCTCGCCCTTGTTCAAATGAGTGAAGAAAGTGCGGGTCAGGTGAAACTCTTTCTTGATGTCACTCTTCTTCAACACCCAGGCACGCATGTCTTCGGTCAACTCATGATAAGTCGCCTTCTCTGAATAAATGTGCTTGGCAGACTTCACTAACTGGTTTGAAAACTTGTCGAAACGCTGCTCGGCAGTCTTCGACGAAATCTCAGCCGCGAGTTTCAACTTCTCATCGGCAGAAAGTAGGAATTTCTTTTTTCCATCGTTCCTTTTTAAACAAAATTAATATTTAAATTATCTATTTTTACCACAATGTGGTAATTTCCGATTTCCTATATCGCCTTTTTGCCGTAACTTTGCTGACAGTTACCGAATGGTGAACAGCGGGGTGAACACTTTCCCCAAGTATTCACCTTTTCGGCTCCGGGGTGAACCCTAGTAAAAAGAACTTTGTATATACAGCGCATGCTAGAAATATAAAAAGTCTCTATTACAATGGGTTACGGGGTGTTTTTAACACATTATTAACGCTAAAGGTTGGCATCGGGGTTCACCCTTCACCGACTTCATCGCCAAGTGTTCACCCACACTCTTAGCTAGAGAACGTTGCAAACAAGAAAATAGTATAAACAACTAATAATTTTATCAATATGGAAGAAGAATCAAACACCAACTGCATGGAAGAGACAGCTACGATGCCATCGTACTTCCCTTGCATCAAATCTTCGGAGAGCCATCGACTCGTCGACTGGCTGTATCTCAAGAGCGTGATTACCTCTAGCCCTGAGCTTAGAATGATGACCGAGACTTACCGCAAGCGCCTCGCCATCAGCAAGCAGTTTGCCGACCAGTACAAGCCTGAGATGCCTGCCATCACGGTTTCGGCGCTCATGGACGGCTACGGCAGACAACTTGCCAACTTCCTCAAACCGACCTACATGTTCCAGCTCGACTTCGACCATGTGAAGAAGGAAGATATGGAGCATCTTATCCAACTGGTGAGAGGTGACAACCATACGATGGTAGAGTATATCACCGTGAGCGGCAGGGGATTCAGAGTGTTCTGCGCCTACCATCCTGTGGATGATGACGACATCAGCGTACTGGAACTCTTCGATGCCGTGCTGCAGAAGGCGATGGCTTACTACACCCAGCTCCTGGGTATCGCTCCCGACAAGCAGTGTATAGATATCACCCGATGCGCCGGACTTGCCTACGACCCGGATGCCTATTTCCGTTGGGATGCCGAGCCTTTTGCCTTGGGACCGAAGGACCTGAAGCCCCTCTATATGAAGAAGGCGTTGCAGGCGAAGTATTCTGCCAGGCGAAACGCCAAGGGCGGCAAGCGAACCATCAAGGTGAAAGAGGAGGCGAAGTCAAGCGACCAGGGGGCGCCTACCATCGAGGAGGCGGCTTCCCACATCAAGGAACTGCTCGACTTGTGGGGCTACCGATTCGAGCCTGAGCATCACAACGAGTACGTGTGGCACTTTGCCGACATCTGCATCTACTATGGCATCCCGCTGGAAGAAGTCCAGTCCTACGCCGACCGTGAGTTTGGCTCCAGCTACCAGGATACGGCTTCCGTCGTCAAGTCTCGCTACAAGCATCTGCACAAGTTTGGCATCTGGCATTTCTATCGCCAGGGCGAGGGTCGCAGCGGCAAGCCATCAGTAAGACGCATCAAGCAGTGGCTACTCACCCACTATCTGTTCCGCCGAAACGTGCTGACGGGATTTTACGAGGTGGAGAGCCGCATCGTTTTAGTCGGCAAGTATCCTGACTGGGTCCGCATCGACGACAACATCGAGAACTCCATATGGAGCGAGATGGACGAGTCGGGGCAGCATCTCTCGGAGAAGACCTTGCACAACATCATCAACAGCGACTTCAGCGAGCCGTTTGACCCCTTGGTCGATTACCTGCGCAGTCTGCCGAAATGGAAGAAGGGAGAGGATCCCGACTACATCGACCAGCTTGCCGACCGCATCGAGGTAGAAAACCTGCCCGACAACGAACATACGCAGAGCCTCTTCCGCTATTTCTTCAAGAAGTGGCTGGTGGCGATGGTAGTGGCGTGGGTAACACCGAAGGTGGTGAACCAGATGATACTCATCTTCGTGGGCAAGGGCGGCATCTTCAAGACCACGTTCTTCCAGATGCAGTTGCCCCCACAGTTGCGCCAGTACTTCCTCAACGACTCGACGGGAGCCTATACCGACAAGGATTTCATGGAGGCTTTCAGCAGCAAGGCTCTGCTCTGTCTCGACGAGTTTGAGATGGTATTCGGCAAGAACCTGAGCGCTTTCAAGAGCAACATGACCAAGGTGACATTCTCCATCCGCCGACCTTACGACAAGTACCGTTCGGAGATGCCCCACCGCGGATCGCTCTGCGGCACCACCAACAACCAGCAGTTCATCACCGACGAGGAGAACCGCCGCTACTGTCCTTGGCTTGTAAAGAGCATCGAGAGTCCGATAGACCACCCGATAGACTACGACCACGTGTTTGCCGAGGCAGTAGCACTGGGTCGGGAGGTGATGAGCCATCCTAAGGGCGAGCCCCTGGAGTGGACATTCTGGTTGACGAGGGACGACATCGAACTGATGCGCAGCCACAACCGCCTCTTCATGGTAGCCAACTATGCTGAGGAGCAGATACTCCGTTTCTATCGGGTGCCGGAGCCAGATACGCCGCTACAGTTTATCAAGTTCCGCTACAGTGCCGAGATACTGGAGAAGATAGGTGTGAACCCTGCCCTTCGCCAGAACCTGAACAACCAGAACATCGGTAACGTGATGAAGCGTCTTGGATTCAAGAAGATTCACAAGAAGAACGGCAACGGCTGGGCTGTGATAGAGAAGGAAGGTAGCGAAATCAACAATGATTCCTTCATCGATCCTAACGATACCATGGAGGATTAAGTATCTTGGTTACGATGGCTAAGTATCTTGGTTACGACAGCTAAGTATCATACTTACGGATGGTATCCGTGTGGGAAAATTTCAACATTAAACATTATAATAAAGTCTATGGATTTACGAAGTTACACCAAGCAGGAGTTAGCCCTGCTCTATTTTC